>Ga0209118_1000360_pt1 | contig 26321 bp, 15 predicted proteins | sample BlaSpr_A8_Ref_M1_FD_187988 | JGI IMG/M metagenome (GOLD analysis project Ga0209118, IMG submission 187988) | Forest soil microbial communities from Thunder Bay, Ontario, Canada - Black Spruce, Ontario site 2_A8_Ref_M1 (SPAdes) (version 2) | ecosystem: Environmental > Terrestrial > Soil > Boreal...
TAGGCCGTGGCATGCCCCAGCTCATCGGTCACGGAAGTGCGGTTGCCGTAGATGTCGTATCCAAACGATTGATAGGTTCCGGTAGGAAGCGTCCCATCATGCGTGTCACTCCAATATTGGATTTTGGTGACAAGACCGCGGCCGGCGCACTGCACGCCATCGGTTCTGCGATCATACTCATAGGTCGTAATCCGCCCCAATGGGTCCGTGACCCTGCTAATGCGGTCCTCCCACTCCCAAACATCGGCGCTCGAGTAGTAGGTATACGTGTAATGGGGCAGCGTGTCCGACGGAGGGTAGTCGGGCAAGGGCGTCGGATCCCAACGCTTGATGAGCCGGCCGGTGGCGTCGTAAGCGGAGTGGTCGTAGGCGTCGTAAACGCCATTGGTTCTCCGATGCGTGGTCACCTGACCGAAGCCGTTGTAAGCAAAGGTCTCGACTGCTCCATTGGGGAAATTGATTTGGTAAACCCGATTGTTTGTGTCCCGATAATAATAAGTATAACGACCGTTTTCGTCGCGCACCAAACTAACAAAATATGGCTTGAAAGCGCTTGAGTAGGTGTAGTCGCGGTAGGTTTGATCGGGATGAGTCACCTTGGTCGGTTTGCCGAGGATGGGTTCGTTAATATAAGTGGTGGGATAGCCTCGGCGATCGTTGACCTGGCGAAGGTAATTGTTTCCGTCGTAATAGTAATATTCGAAGCGGCCTCTAAAATCACTCTTGCTCGTGACCAAGGGGATGCCGCCTATCAACATGTTGAATGTGCGCGAAGGGCCATCTCCTCTGGTATCCGTACTACTGGTGCGGTCGCTATTGTGAGCGAAAGCGGAGACCAGGGAGCCGTCGCCAAAGTGACGCTCGGCCTTGAGTTCACCCGAAAAATCCTTTTGTGGGTTCGCGGTGTACTCGTACTGGATAGCGCGCATCGGATCCTCCGACCGCGTATCCTGTGCTGTGACCAACATTGGCAATGTCCCGTGTGTCCCATCAAAGATAATCACCGGGACTCTGTCGTAGGTGTAGGTCGCAAACGTGCCATCACTGTAGTCCGCCCGGCCCAACTGTCTCCCGATGGACGAATTCCATGGTGTCCAGGTGTACCTCACCCACTGGCTGTTGCTGGCGGTAACCTGACTTGGAAAAACCCCTGAGGCAGTGTCGTAGCTGTAGGCCAGGAAACGTCCACTCGCATCGGTCACCCGGTTTACCCGGATATCATGCAGGTCAAATGTGCCGGGGATTTGTTCGTAGGAAAAAGTAGTGGTCTGCCCATACGGATCCACCCAATAACGCAGGGTGAAATAATCGATGGGGTATTGGTCGTTGTTTGAGAGTTCCGTTTCTCGATCGAAATGAACGCGGCTGCCGTCCTCCAGCCAGAGGTCAGCCGTCCCGATGTATTGATTGGTGCTTTGCAGAAAAAGACGTTCGTTCGTCCCGGCGGCGGCTCGCCATGCTGTTTCGCCGGTCTGACTGGAGCGCGGCGGCTTAAATTTGGATATGCGGCCGTCCGGGAAATAAACGAGATATCCATCCCCCGAACTTGGCTTTCCCTCCATGCGCCAGCCAGGGGAAAAGCTCCATCCGCTAGCCCACGGACTCAAAGAGGAATAGGTCCTGACGACGTTTAAGCCGCGAGAACCAATCGCGCCGGGCACAGTCAGATCGGTCACCACTCTCCGAACCGAGCCCGTGTAGGCATCGTAGGCGCATCCAGTCGCGATCCGCGTCGAAACATCCGTGTTGTGCTCCGGCGACCCGTCAATCGGTCCGGTTGCGGCTGGGGCCGCCTGAGGTGCTTCGTCCACCGGCGGCGAAATAGGAGGGCCAGGGTCTGGAGGTAGCATGAACCGGCCCGCTTGGAGCGAACAGGGGGCCGCCAAAAGAAAGCCCAATGCTAGAGCTTGAACCCAAATTCGAGTGGGGGCCAAGCTCAGAAGAGTGCGTTTAGTGGGGACCGAAGGTGCTCCGAGGGCTTTCTTTTTCATGAGTCTGTTTCAGGGATTGGGTTGTGAGGGCCGCGATGGTTGACTGCAAAGTGAAGAGCAGTTCGCGCGGATCATGAGGAACTAACATCTTGTTGTCTAGTGGGAGAATTCCTACACTCTGAAGCGAGGGCGCGCTTCCTCACGAAGGGGCGCGCGTCGGGACTCGCGGCGAGTCCCTCCGAAGTTAGATCAAGCGACTCTAGAACTTCTTCGTCAGGCGCACGTAGTAGAAGCGTCCCGTCGAGTCGTAGGTGAAACCCGGATAACCGGTCGCATTTCCACCAAAGCCGGAGGCGAAGGGCGGATCTGTATCGAAGACGTTATTGCAGCCGACCGTAAAGGTGGTGCCCTTCAAAAGATAATCCCAGAAGCTCATCTCGCTGGAAGCGAGAGTAGAAGCAGGGGCCTTGGCGTCTTTGGAATAGTTCGGGCTGGTCTCCGACGATGCGGCAACAAGGGCGCTGAAATCGTAGGAGGCTTGGAGATCGAGCAGCCATCGCCTGTCCACGTTACGAGTGTTCCCGTCGGCATCCAGCTCAATAAAGCCGCTTATCAAGCGAACCGTCCCGATGAGATCGAAGCCTTTCCAGGCCCAATCCAGGCGGGTATTGCCTCTCCACCTGTAATAACCCTCTTGGGACGCGCCAGGATCGGTCGTGACGCCGGCCAGTTGTTCGATTGGTCCGCCGGCGACGCGTTGGACCTCGAAAGAATTGAGATAGGTCACCTGCGTCAGCGAGGTAAAGGTGCCGAAGGAGGTCTCCTTCACGTACTGAAGCCCGAAATCGACGCCGTTTGCTTTCTGGGACGCTTCGTTCCGATTGGACACCACGATGCGCGTGATGGTGTTATCGGGCAGGCGTTCGACCCGCTCTCCCGGTAACAAGGTACCAGCCAATTCGCGCGCCAAAACCGCATCAAGAAACGCAGACTGGACTACGCCGGTCCGATCGATTTGCCAGAGGTCGGTCGAGATTGTCAGGCCAGGGACAAACTTCGGCGTGTAAACAAATCCGCCGCTGAAGGTCTCCGAATCCTCCGGCTGCAGATTGGGGCTGCTCTGGATGAGGGTGGTAGTTTCCGGCTCGAAGGCGAACCCATTCTTAGGATCGTGCGACGGCTGGATATCGGAGATGGGAGCGGAATATAATTCCTCCAGGGACGGTTCGCGGAAGCCTTTGCCCCAGGTAAATCTCAGGGTGAGCGAGTCGTCGAACGGTTGCCAGCGAAAACCAATTTTCGGCACCGCTACATTAGTGTTGTTGTTGCGGAACTCCTCGTAGCGTCCGGCGGCGGAGATATCGAAGGCGTGAAATCCGGGGATGGCATTTTTCTCACTGAAGACCGGGATGAGTGTCTCCACGAAGACGCCATAAGACTTCCGGCCACCGCGCGCGGTGGCGATCGACGAATTGCCGGAGATATCGCCGGCGATGTTAAGCTGGTCGGGATCTTCGTTCAGCGATTCACGCCGGAATTGCCCGCCAACGGCAAAGCCAATTCCGCCGGCCGGCAAGGTGAAGAGGTCGGTCGTGTAGATGGTCGCATCGAGCGTGGCCAGTTTCGAGGTATCGATGTCTCTCGGATGGACGCGAGCGAACTCGATCGACGCGGCATTGGATGGAATGGGAACGCGAAAATCGCCGAATGGGTTGAAGGCGGTAGTCGTGCCGATGTATTGCGACGAGGCCGGATTAAATATCGGATCGGCCTGGTTCAAGATGCGGTTAAAACGCGAGATGGAGACTTGCGTTCCGGTGGTGGTGTTCCTGATTTGGCTGTAGCGAAAACCGGTGTCGTAGCCCCACGAGCCGTCGAATAGCTTGTTGCCGCGAAAGCCGATCGTGCCGAGGTAGGCATCACTTTCGTTGTCGAATTTACGGTTGCCGAATTCTGCCAGGCGCGCGCGCGTTCCGCCGGAGATGATTTGGTTGAAGGGGTTAAAGGGATTGAAAGCGCCGGGAGTCACTCCGGTTTCGGCATAAGTGGGCCCGCCGAATGGAGTCGTTCCGGCAGGATTGGGTACACGGGGCGGGATGGCGAGTGTGGTAAATCCGGGGCTTTGGAAATTCCCCGTCGCCGGGGCGGCCAGCTCATTGTGGGTTTTCACGTTCTGATACATCCCGTCGGCGTAAAGGACGAATTGATCGCCAAAGATTTTGTGATCCATCGCCATGTAACCGCCCCAACGCTCGGAGTCCGGAAACGAGAGAGAAAATTCATTAAAGTTGAAACCATTGGGGCCCGATCTGGGTCGGCCGGCCCCGTAGAGATACGTGCTGGCCGGGGCCAATCCGTTCGTGCCGTTAGGCGCGCTGGCAAATTGGTTCCCACTTCCACTCGGAATCACTGTGCCCCCGGCTTCGGCCACGGAGGCGTTCGTCACCTGGAGGTTATAAGGGCTCGCGTTGCTGCTTAGAAATGGCGGCACCGCCGAATAACTGCGGTCGTGATTGAAGATCGAATTACGGTGGTAGTAGTTGATCGTGCCGGAGATGTTCGACTTTCCGTCTCCTACCCCGAAGAGGAGCGAGGTGTTGAACATGCCTGAGTCTCTATCGGTCGTGTTGCCGTACTCGATCCTGGCCTCCGCGCCGCGATAGTCGTGAAAGCGCTTGATGTTCACCACGCCCGCCACCGCATCCGCGCCGTAGGTGGTCGACGCGCCATCCTTCAAGATTTCAATGCTCTCGATCGACGCTTCCGGAATCGTATTCAGGTCGACGAAGACGATGCGCCGGTTGCCCGTGGGATAAGGCGCAACGCGGCGGCCATCGAGGAGGATGAGGGTTGCGCGCGCGTCGAAGCCGCGCAGCGCAATGGTGGCCGCGCCCACCGCGGTGTTCGAGCCGTTCTCGTTGTTTGAAACCGGAACGCCATTGGCGTTCGCCACGGGAAGATTTCGGAGAAGTTCCTCGGTATTGCGCTCACCGGATTTGTTGATCAGGTCGCGGGTCACGTTCAGGACGGGATTCGGCCCCACTTCCCCGGCGGTGGGAATGGCCGAGCCGGTCACGATGACGCGTTCCGTGGAAGCTTCCTCGGTGCCGTTGGCGTTGAACGTCCGGACCGTGGGCGATGGTGAAGGCTCTTGCGCAAACGCGCTGGAAGCCAGGACAAGAGGAAGGTTGACTGCGAGGGCTGTCCGGACGAATCCGAACCGGGCGAATTTTATCATGATGTCTCCTTGGGTTCCCGCAGGGATACCAAGATTTGCGGAAGACGTTCAAGAGTTTTTTCCAACAATTTTTCGCACGTCCGTCTTGCGCGTATTTTCAAGTGCGGTGGGAGACAATCCTCATCACCTAACCGAAGTGGAAGTGTTTTCTGCTCGCTCCCAAGCGTCCCTCGTTCCCAAGCTCCAGCTTGGAACGCGACTTGTCTTGGAAGCTCTGCTTACTCAGCCTTCTGATTTCGCTGGAGCATTGGCATTATTCATCGGCGCACAAGCGGCTGGCCGGAGGGATACCGTTGTTGCGCTGCGAAAATTGGTTGTAAACCCAGCCTGCGGGTGAGATCGGGACGAAGCCCGAGCTTCGCAGAGCGGGGCGCGTTCCCAAGCTAGAGCTTGGGAACGAGGAGGAATAACATCAGCGACGGCTACCGGAAGCGCGCTGCACTTTCATTTCATCCTTCAGCCTTTATCCACCGCGGCCAGCCGTTCGCTGTCCCTCGGCAGGCTCGGGACCTTGAGCCCGTCGAAACGGTATCGTCTGGTTGGATGCTTTTTCGAGGTACAGGACTGGTCCCCAGTGCGTCTGCCCGACTAAGATGCCTCGCTCGAGAAAGACATGAGCTACCGCCTGCATGCGCGCATCAGAGTGCCAGAATCCGCGATTCCGAGGATAGATGCGTCTGTAGATATGTGTAACGTAGCTATCATCGCGATCAACTGCCGCACGCAATTGCGAGTCCGACCTGTGCACCAGCAGTCGCCGGACTTCTGCTAGCTGGGACGGCGTGTAGCGGACGGAAACGTTATTGCGCGCCCTGAGCTTCTTGAAACAGAAGACTCTGTCGCGTTCCGCAATCGCGATATCGTAGGCTTTCTTCTCGCCCGGGGTGTCATACCCGAGGCCGTGCTCGATGTGAATAGCTCCACTCAAGAAGTTGGCCGTGACGCATTCGACGCGCTGAGGCCGGCCCGCAGCATCGCACAATGTGATGAGCACGTACAGGGGTGACATGCTGAAAGATCCCGACACGACAAGATTGTCCTTCGCCATCGCGCGCCGAAACATTTGGTCGCTGTAACTAGCGCCATTCGATGGCCGCGCGAATGCCATCAACAACAACGATATCATCCAGCGCGTCAGCATCTAACGAGAATTAGACGACGTTCGCCCTTAAAGGCAAACATTTCTTTCGCGTGCTTAGCAGGGCGATCACGAGCCAGCAGTCAGCTTTGGTATGTTATCGTTTTCCAGAGCTTTCAGTTTTGAACCTCACTTTCGGACTGCTTAAGCGCGCGCGCGGTCTATGGAAAGGGAGAAATGGGTCGGTCTTAGGAGCTTGCTTTGAAATCTTGTAAAGGAGGCTGGAGACGTTGGTCCAAGTGCCCATGTTGAGCCGCTCAGCCACTCTTTTCAAACTAAGAGTGGTCTCTGCGCGAAGCTGCTGAGCAATGCGAATCTTCTCGGTCACACATTTGCCGCGCTCCTGCAGATCGGTCTCGCTCCAACCGATTTCCTGCAGTCTCGATTGGATAATGCTTTCTCCTTTCATTTCGGCGATGTCGGCCCGCTTTCGCGCCTGATGAGCCTCGGTGAGCTTTCCATCCAAAGGGTCCAAGAGCCGAGCCAGGAATGTTTCTCTGCCCATGCGCCGGGCGCGCCGCATGAGCTCGTCGATGGAGCGTGGCTGATCGACTTCGAGCCGCCTTGCCTCCATTCGGCGGGAAAACTCCAACCGCAAGCGCCTATTATCCCGCCGCCTTCCCTGCTCCCGCAGAAGACGATCCGTCCTCAGCCATCCAGGACGCGCCAGTCTGCGTTACAGATAGTCACGATAGCTGCTCCAGGCATAATCCGAGAGCGGTTGTTTTGCGCTTAGCAGTCCCACGCGGGCCGGATTGAGGTGCACGTAATCACAAGCGACGCGCAGATGCGAGTCATCGGACTCATCGATCAGCACGGACTTGTAGCGACCAGCGAAGAGATGTCCGCACAACCGATGTCGCGCATGGAAGCGCACCGTGTAGGTGCCGAGCAACCACTTCATCCCACTGACCAGATTACCGAGTGGCGTTTCCACCACGAGATGGAAATGATCGCTCATCAAGCAGTAGGCATGCACCTGCCAATCGCATTTCGCACAGGCTTCGGCCAAGGTTTTTATCCAGAGCTCTCGATCTGTATCTTCCCGAACAATCTCGTCGCCGTGAGCGCCGCGGTTCATCACGTGATAGATAGCTCCCTCGTACTCGATCCGCGGCTGGCGGGGCATGCCTGCCTTTTTATCCGAGCTGCGATTGCCATGTCAATCCTAAGGACTGACCCCTTTTTATGAAAAAATAGGCTTGCCAACTCTGCACGGGATTTCGTTTACTCCCACCTGTCATGTTTCCGCCTCCCGGAGCTGAGCACTGCGATCCGCTGTTTCCCCCATTCGGGCGCATCGAGTGCGACCAAGTCGCGCTCTCGTGCAGACCCGTTGCCCCAGGAGATCAAAATTGTTCCCCCCAGATCATTCGGGTGGGCGCTGTTCGTCGGACTGTGGGTGGCCGATGTCTTGGTGCAGGGCGCCTCCGCTGCCGGGCTTCGCTACCGCGCGACCGCCTGACCCCGATACATTGCCGCCGGCGGCGCTCGGGATTGAGACTCCTCTTCCCGGCACGCCCGCTCTGGCCGAGAGGGAATTGGCCGGACCCGACGCGGATTGGCGCACGGTTCATGCTCCCCCGAAGGGAGGCACTGCTCTCGCGGCCGCTGACTTGCCGGCCAATGCTCGGCCCGGCCCGGCTCGTTCTCGAGGCAGGCGCCTCGTATTCCGCCTTGCGGACCCCTTTCCCGGGGTTTAGAACCTAACGAGAGAATCAAGAAACTAACGACCGGATGATCGCTAAATACAGTTTGAGGCCAACTGCGACTCTCGCGATTGCGTCGGAGTTGGGGGAGCGGACGTTTGGTCTAAACGAGAGCGCGCAAGTTTGTGCGATCCGTTTTAGAGGCACTGGCAACGCGGCACGAACGAGATGACTAGACATCTTTTTTGTTTGCTCGCTGTTGGGTGCGGCTCTCTTATCGGTTCTTCGAAGGCGGGCGGCGTGGAGCCCGTCTCATATCGGAAAGCTGCAGAATTTACTCCCGTGAGGATATTGGGGAAAGAAGGGGTGATTGTGCCGAAAGTGTTCCTGCGTGAAAGTGGGTTGCCGGCACAAGGATTTTGGACTCCTAAGACAAGCCAACTCAGAAAAGTGGAGCGTTCGCTTCCAAAATTCTTAAGAAAGGAGATGCAGTCTCGTCCACTCGGCGAACTTTCGGAAGTGATAGCGCTCGCACCAAAATACCGGCGGCAATACTTAGGCATGATTTTGAATGGAAGGAAGGTCATTTGGATCAATTGCATCCCGCAAAAATCTGACAAGGGCGTCGATCCTTTTGCTAATTGGAAACGAGAAATCATCGATGTCTCTGACGGAGGATCTGCCTTTTGGGGTGTCGTATATGACGTCGAGAAGCATTCTTTCGACAGGCTTATTTTGAATGGAAGCGCTTAGCTCGCTTTTCGGAATCGGTTTCTCTTCACGGACATTCGCGTGACTGAGCGACGTCCGACTCGGAAGCTTACGCGATCAGCGAGTAGCTAACAAATAGGGGCTCGTCTGGCGCAGACCGGAGAAGCTCGTCGTATATCTTGGCAGTCGCGCTCGAACGTGACGAAAATCGCGGAAGCGCGCACAAAGTTCCGGCTTTTGCTGGCGACAGTTGCAATAGGCGGTGGCGGGGACCGGAGGTCAATGGGAAATGAGGCGTGCGATAGCCACCGTATGGCCACTTCTTGTAGAAGTCCACTCGATCAGGAATTGAGTGCTCTTTTCGGACCTGATTCTCCCGGTCTACAGCCGCTTTCTCTGAGAGAGGTATCCTATCAATTCTGTTGTGTAAAGCTTTCGGTACGTGTTGTCCCCTTGCGTTCTCTATGCCGTGGCCCACAAGCTCATGAGCCGTACCAATGAATCCAGGTCTCGTCGTGCTTCCTGTACTGTCTTTAGCGGATTCTGTTAGAGAAGGGTTGATTCGATAGAGTGACCCTGCTCCTTTCCCGTTCCTGCTCTCAGGGCCATTCAATGCTTGTGTCGTGTTCGTTGCCCCGGGCGCAATGATCATGTGGAATGGCGTTGCTCTGAGCTCATTGAGGTAAGCATGACCTGCCGGTTTGGAGTCAATCGTTGCTATGTGCGCAACGATCTGAGCCTTAAATTGCTCATCTCCCTGTATCTCGAATTCAAGCAGTCCCGTCGGATCGTTTTTGTTGACAGGATCATTATGGCAGTAGCGGTAAAGATTGTAGTCACCCGCTGTGAACTCCTTTGGGTCGGGCTGTAGGAAACGGCCTAGCTCGGGTTGATACATTCGATTACGCAGGTCGTAGAGATGCAGATCGGTCAACCATTCGCGACCTGTGAACAGGAAGCGATTACCAAACGGCGAGCCGGGCTGGTTATTCACAGTCGTGGCTGCGCCCATCGCGTTATAGAAATAGGGCTGCCCGAAAGCATCGAACTCGTATTGCTCAAGGATGTTGCCGAGGCTGTCGGTCAAAAGCGTGCAATGGCCTCTGGCGTCGTAGTGATGGAAGGCTTGATCTCCGGTGAAAGTATTATAGCTCCAGACGATCTCGTCCACGCGGTTCCCGTGCGCATAGACGCGCTCTGGTCCCCACGCGTTCATCCCCTCCTGAAGGAGGTTCCAACCATCGTAGTGAAAGTAAGTAGCGGGATTGGAGTAAAGGTCGCCGCTGTCGCTCACCCAGCGCTTCACACACCGGCCCAGCGGATCGTAACCCAGCCACGTGAACGCTCCCGCTGGCATGTTAGGGCTCCAGATCGCGATCGGTTGATTCAGAGCATTGTAGCTCGCCGTGATCCAGCCTTCCGCCATCATCACCCCGTTGCCAGGCGCACTCCAGCCGGGGTAGTTATCATCATGGTAGATGACCGAAGGAGTCCAGCTCGAATATTGGTTTAATCCGTTGTCTCTGCGGGCGAAATTGATTTGATCCAGTCCTGAATTACGGCTCGCTACGTTGTTGTTCGCTCCCTGGCGGTTTCCGAGGGCGTCATAATCAAAATGATCTTTACGCGTCCAGCCAGTCGTAGTGCCGTGTGGATTGAGCGCGTCATACCACGCGTCTGTTAGCTGGCCTTCCTCGTCGTAGCGGAAGCGGTCCCCGCGTCCATTCTCCATCGGGTTCGCACCGGGATTATAGCTCTTTTGGAAGGCGGTGATCCGATCGCGGTCGTCGCGCCAATACTGCCGCCAGGAGATGTCTTGATTTGCTGGGACGTTGTAGTGATCCACAATCTGGGCGAATCCGCGCTCGTCGTACCCGATCGCGCTCTGCACCCCATTGCCGTAATCCACCCGGCCCACTTTGCCGTCGGCGAGATAAGTATAAGCGGCCAGCTTCATCCACCAGTTGTTGCTGTCATCATCCCACCCGGTCGCCGCTAACTGCCCGCGGGCCGTATAATCATGCCGGATATAAGCGCCGCCCGGATAATGCAGGTGCGCCACGCTCCCATCGGGATAGCGATAATAGTTGGTCTGAGTCCGTCCGCCGCTCCCGGCGATCTCGTCTCCTTCCCACATTACTTGACCAGCGTCATCGTAGCCAAAGTCAATGCTCGACCAGATGTTGGTGATGCTGGCCAGCCGATTGGCATCATCCCAACTGCGACTGATCGCCGGCGTTACCCCGTCGTCCCAGCTATGCGATTGCTCTCGCCCGCGCGCGTCGTAGACGATGGTCCTGGTCTGGTTCTTCCGCGTCCTCCAAGTCTTGAGCTGCCCAAACTCGTAGGTGCTGTATTCGCTACTACCGTCGGGGAAAAGTGTGGTTTGCGGGCGACCAATTGTATAATAGCTGAAAACGGTCTGCTGATCTTCCATGCCGCCGCCATCCTTCGCTCGATGGGTAGTCACGGTGAAGAGCTTCTTCATCGGTCCCCAGATATAGCTTAGGTTCGTCGTATTATTGCGCTCATCAATAAACGTCCACGCTTGCCCGAAGGCGTCGTAATCGCGCCAGTGCTGGCTCCGCGTGTCAGGAAAGGTTACGTCCGTCTTGTTCCCGGTGACGTCGTAAAGAATCGTCGTGGTCGGGTTGACTGATTGGTCCGCTCTCTTGGTTTCGATGGTGTCTTTGAGCCGGTTTCGCAGGTCGTAGGTGTAGGTGGTCAGGCGGCTTTGTGGGTCGGTGTAGGTCTTCTTGTTGCCGTTCTCGTCGTAGGTCCAGGAATGGTTCTCGCCGTCCGCCCCACTCCAATACCAGTTACCGATACCGCCGGCCGGCTGGATCCAGCCGGTTGACTCGGTGACAATGCGATTCTGGAGATCATGCGCCCGTGCGGTCATCCGGCGATCACCCGCGGCGTTAAAAGCCGGCTCGATCTGGATGCGCCACTCATTCTTGGTGTGGGTGTAGGCGCCGACCTGGCCCACCCCGTCGATCCAACGATCGTAAAACCAATCCCAGCATCGCGCAGTTTCTAGCGCGGAGCCATTCCAATTCGCGGCATTGAGTGGTTCCGTATAGGAGGTGCATCGGCGGTAGGAGTCATAGGTGTAGGTAGACGTGTGCCCCATTTCGTCGGTGATGGAGGTGCAGTTGCCGTAAGAATCATAACCGTAGCCAACCGTTGGGTTGGCGGCGCCGATCATACCCGCATACTCCACCGTGAGGACCTTGTGCCAGCCATTGTAGGTCATGCGTGTGCTGAAATCTTTGCCGGCGGAGCGGGACCGCCCATCGGACACGGTCGCGACGCGTTCCAGTGAATCGTAAGTATATTCCTTGCGGGCATCCCAGCCATCGACCGAATTGTATTCCGCCATGAGCCGGTGGGTCGTATCGTCGTAGACATAAGTCACCACCGCCCCGCTCGGCAATGCGTGGGTTTCCACCTGGTTAAAAGTTTCCTGGCCATAGTTCTTATAAGTAAAAGTCTCGAAACTTGTGTCCGCGTAATCGATTCGGGTCACGCGGCGGCGCGCATCCCGCGTGTAGGTGGTGGTAAACGGGTGCTCATCGGTCTGACTAAAGAGCCAATGAGTATCCGGGTTATGGATGCGGTCGGGGTCGGGCGGCGCGGAATTCCCGGGATGGATCCGGTCAAAGGTGCGAAAACTGCCATCGTCGAGATGGCGGATTTCCGAGGGCAAATCGCTGCTGTCCGCATGGGTAAATTGAGTGACAAGCCCGCGGCCATCCCAGTGCTGGTAGGGATAGCCATTCAGGTGGCTTTGCCGCTCATTCGGGACATCATCGACGCTCGTGCGCGTAAAGTCGGTCACCTTGCCCGTTTCGTAGCCGTGAGATACCTGGCCGGGCGTGGCGGCGGAACTGCCAAAGTAAAATATCCGCCAGGCGCCCAAGCCATTCCACTCGGTGCGCGTGCCGTTCAAACAGTTGAGCAGGAACCTGGAGACAGTGACCGGCTGGCCAATCCCATCAACGTGGTCGCCACTTTGCTCCGCCGTGACCGAGTTGCTCAGGGCATAGAAACGATCGTAATATCCAGCAGGGATTGGGTTGGGAGGCTGCAACGGCCGATTGCAATGGGAGCCACGGTAGCTATAGTGGATCGTCCTCATCGGCCCGGGATACCGGGGATCGTCAGCGGTGAGCAGGCGCAAGCCGCAGGTATAACGTCCATCGGACGTATCCGTATCGGGTCCATAGGTGTAGGTCGCGGAGACGCTCTGCCCGGGCGCCCGGATCGTCGGGATACGTAACCGTGCTCAGCACTGCACCGGCGGAGTAGGTGTAGCTCACAGACTGGCTTCCCGCAGCCCCGCCGCTGGAGACCTGCGTGATCATTTCGCTCGACCATGCAACGGGGTAACCCCACGTGATTGTCAGCCACCGGCCGCCTTCTTGTTCCACCCTGTAGAGATGACCATTACTGTTGTAAGAGAGATCCGTGCGCAAACCATGCGGATCAAACACCTCGATCGCCTGATAACTCCACCAGGTGTAGCCCTGCGAATCTGTCACACCATCCCCGACAAAGTGGACTGCGCCGCCATCCGCCAGATCAAGCCAGAACTCCGAGCCGTCCGCAGCCATGCCGCCCAAATGGTCATGATTTCCCGCCGCAGGGGGCGCCGTCCATAATTGTATCTCGCTGGGAGAGTACGGTGGCCCGAAGCGAGGATCGCCCGGTCCGAATTGCGTCGGTCCAAAACGAGCAATCTTAAACTTCATCACCCGGCCATCGGGAAAAGTGATGGTGATCGATGTCGTGTAGGTGTTGTTCTCGCAGTTACAGCCAGGCACCCCCTCAGGAAGTTGTTCTCCATAGACCGCGCTCCATCCCCAGGAATGGGACCAGGGTGAGGCGCCAAAGTCACTTGGGTTGGCCGCGTCTGGGTTATCATGGTCGATCGGCAAGGAGTTCCAGTAGCGGGTAAAGTCCAAGCCATAGATGCCCAGGCCGCCCGGCAAATGAAGATCAGGGACGATCCTGGTTGAGTTCCCGCTATGCGCGTCGTAACTGCCTCCAGTTTCAATTTGTGTCTTTAGCGCGCCGGTGTTTCCAGTGGGATTCGGATCGGGCTCGGCGTTAAGCGCCTGCCCCATCAGAGCGCTCGCTCCCAGCCTCAGGTAGAAGGAGATCGCAAGAGCAAGGCTGAAAAGGCCTTTCATGGCGCAACTCCCCCGTTTGCATTTTCTCTCGCTGCGACCAGCTCAGATGTAGCGCGAGAGAGCGGCAACGTCGTGCTCTGTCCCTCGCAGGAAAACGTAATGTGACCGCGCGGGATACCATCGTCCAGCACGAGCGAAACGAGACACTCTCCCGTGGGTGGCACTTGCAAGACCATCTGGGATGGGTCCACGGCGATATGCGTCGCTCCGGTAATCGTTACGATCTTTCCAACGGCCAGCGGGTTGAATAGGAGCCGCATGGTGACGGGGTTCTTATCCGAGACGTAGGCCGATTCCATGCGATGGCCGTGGCGCGCCGGCCTCTGCGGGGCGGTAGCCTGAGTGCGCCAAATTTCTATTTGAGGGATCGCCAGCGCAATCTCCGCGGCAGCAGGTGGAAGAGGGCGAAAAGCGAGCGGCGGAGGAGCAGGAGGCAGAGGAACGGCTCGTTCGGGATTAGGAGCTGGTGGTATTGGAGGCGGTGGTGGCGGCGAGGGAAGAGGAGGCGGCCGTGGCGGCGAAGGCGCCACCGAAGCGGAAGGAGAGGGCGATGGCGCAGTCGATGGTGTCGGTGAAGGTGAAACAGTAGCAGTCGGAGATGTTGAAGGTGCCGGCGTCAATGAGGGAAGCGGCAGCGCGCTGGCTGATGGCAGAGGCGAAGGAGTAGGAATAGGCACGTCGACCGGTGGGGCAATCGGAGCCGGAACCACCACGATAGGACTCGGCCCTGCCGCCGAGCGCGGCGGCGCTGATGGCGATGGTGACGCCAAAGCCGATGGGGCCGCGGCAGACAGTGCGCGAACAGCGGAGAGGCTGATGGCAAAAACCAGTCCCAGGGGGAGGGGGAACTTCACGAAAGCAGAGTTAACTGAAAATCATGATATGTAGGCAAGACTTTTCCTAAATATTTTTTTGAGCGCAGTCGCGGGCCGGACACAATCTAACGATAAGAAGATCAGCCATGGCTGCCGAGGGAGAGTCTGATTCGTTTCGCCGCCGGAGAATTACTTCGCGATCGTTACTTTGATCGTTTCCACCAGCTCGTCGTTGACGTAAAACTCGAGGCGATACTTGCCCTCGGCCCAGCCATCCGGAGGGCGGCCCAGCGTGAAACGCGCGCTGGCATCGGGCGTGGGCGCGACCGATTCGGTTTCGTCGACGATAAAGTTCGGGTCGACGAGATCACCGACATCTTCTGCGACCCAGGCGACGCGCACCGTAGCGCCCACTGGAAGGTCGTGGCCATGCCAGCGAACGTAGATGTTCGGCGCATCGGATTTGAATTCGGTTTTCAAGCCGCCACCCGGCTCGCCGGAAACTTCCACGGTCAGTTTCTTCACCGGCGATTGATTTGCGTCAGGCGTCGCTGGCGCCGCCGACGACTGCGGCACCGGAGTGGTCGAGGCAGGAGTAGCTGTCGGTGATGGCCTGGCCGGTTCGGGGGCCTTTCTCAGCTCGCGGGTCAAACGTTGCAGCAAGCCGCCGGTCGGACCGCGCACTGTGGCGACTTCCTTTACGAAGCCGGTCCCGGGAACGACCCAGCGATCGAGTTTGATCGCGAGGGTCGACGAATCTTCGCAGTGAAGATGAAACGCGCGGAAACGTCCGGCCGGCACGCTGATAGGTTCTTCAGCCACGACCGCGAAGTGTTGCTGCATCGGGTTGCCCAAGACTTCATCCTCGGAGTCCCAAGTGTCGCCGATCTTCAACGCAGCCGGCAGGATAATTTGTGGAGGATCGAGTTTCGCGAGCTTGCCATCTTTGCCGCGGCGCGCTTCGCGCAGCAAGGCGCCGTCACTCACACTCACCAGCTCGGTGCCGGTGAGCGCGTCGCCGGAAAACGTCTCGAATTTCACGAACTGTCTTCCCTCGAAAAGCTGGGTGCCGGCCCGGACCGTGACGACCGCTTCCACCGGACGATCGGCGATGGGTCCGCCGAATTCCTCCTTCGAATCATATTGCCAGGAAGTTCCCGACGCCGTCGGCAACAAAGGCTCGGCGCGCAAGGCAATGGCCGCGAGAAAAAGCGCAACTGTCAGAGACAAAATTCTGATTGGCATAAATGGGCGTGCGGCCAACCAGCAAAGCAGGATCAGGATCAAGAGCAAGAGGATGAACCGGAGTCTACGGGGCTCGAACCCGCAACCTCCGCCGTGACAGGGCGGCGCTCTAACCAATTGAGCTAAGACTCCTCCCGAAAAGCGAAGCAGGTTAGGTCGCGCCCTCCGCCCCTTCAACCTCTTTTTCGGCGCATTGAAGATTGCGTGTCCCTTGAGCGGCGGGTAGAAAAAGCCCGGCCTCGGCTGCTATGGCGCACGATGTTTTCATCTCCCACTCCACCCGGGATAAACCTGTCTCCGATGCGGTTTGCGCGGCCTTGGAGAATGCCGGGATCCGCTGCTGGGTCGCGCCCCGCGATGTCCAGCCCGGCCGCTCCTTTGCGGGGGAAATCACCCGCGCGATTCAGCAAAGCAAAGCGATGGTGCTGATTTTCTCCGCGAATTCAAACACTTCCTCGCAGGTGTTGCGCGAAGTGCAGCTCGCGGTGGAGGCGCAATTGCACATCCTTCAATTTCGGATCGAGGACGTGCTGCTCAACGATGACTTGAAATATTTTCTCAGCACGCCGCATTGGCTCGATGCCATGTCGCCGCCGCTGGAGCAACATCTCGGCCGGCTCTCCAGTTCGCTCAAAACGCTGCTCGGAAAATCTGAACCTGAGATAGCAGGCCCGGGCGAGGTCCCTGCGCCCCAAAGGCCACCATCCTCTGCCCTGTCATCGGCGAAATCACCGCGGAGAAACTGGCTGCTTCCCGCCCTCCTCGGCCTCGCGTTTCTCTGCGCGATTACCGTGGCCATCGTCGTTCTCCGCCGGTCCGAACCGCAAAAGAGTGAACCGGTCGCAACCGACAGCTCACCGGCAGTCGCCGCCGAACCGCAAACATCGGCGACTTCGAACGCGCCGATCGATGCGACTCCTGAGACCCAGCCGACTCCGTCCGCGAAGGGAGCGCGTCTCTTCAGCGACGACTTCAAAGCTGCCGCGCCAATGATGAAGCCCGTCGCTGGTCCCGACGTGATGAGCGTTACGAATACTAACGGCGTTGGACAAATCACCGGCAAAGCCGCTGGCATTATTCCGGCGATCTTCGATAAGGTGATGGCCGACGATTTCATTGCAGAGTGCGGGATGCGCGCCGACGCCGTGCCCGCCGGCGCGCGCTTCGGTTTCATTTTTCGCGCGACTGATGCAGTCAACGGCGAGATCGTGAAGTACTACGCGCTCCTGCTCGATCCGAACGACCACGTCGCGCACATGCTCTGGTGGGATGCGCGCCAGATGACGGATGCGGAGCAAACGCTGCCAGCCGGTCTGCTCCGCGTCGGCCAGCAAAGTCGTATCACGCTCGAAGCTCAGGGGAATCGATTTCGCGTCTTTATTAATGGCCGCTTCGCTGCGGAGTTCTCGAGCGAGGGACTGAATGAAGGCAGAATCGGTCTTTGTCTTTTCGGCGTGGATGCCCAACCGTGGACAGTCTCCTTCAGCGACCTCCAGGTCTTCCTGCCGCCCGGGAAAAGTCCATAGAAAAAGCGCGGCTGTTTGCGGCAAGTCCCATGCGGTTTATAATCCGCGTGACCTCTCAATGGACGACGAACATACAGAATCTGAAAACGCGAAAGGCGGCGAGGGCCCGCAACAGCTCAGCCTGCTGGAGGCGTTCGATCTCGTCGTCGCTTCCATTCCGCCCGAGCATCGGCATCGCCGCGAGCTCTACATCGTGCGATCGGAGATCGCGGCCCAGGAGGAAACCGTCGCCGAGGCGCGGCAGATGATCGAGAAGCTTGAGGAAGTCATTAAGAAAGTGACGTCGCCGGCCAATCGCATCGGGACTTATCTCAACAATCCCGCGCGCGACACCGCGCATATCGTGGTCGGCGGCGCGGATTATTATTGCAACGTCGATCCGCGGATCAGTCTGGCGAAGCTCAAGAAAGGAACCCGCGTTCTGGTGAACGAAGCGTATGTGATCGTGGGCGACCTCGGCTTCGAAACCGCGGGGCCCGTCACAAAAATCACCGAGGTCATCGGGACGGACCGCCTTCGCGTTGGCTCCGAACATGGCTTGCAATCGCTGATCCTTCAGCGCTCCGCCGAGCTGATGAAGACGACGCTTAAATCCGGCGACGAAGTGCGGGTCGATCCGAATTATCGGGTCGCCCTCGAGCTGCTGCCCCATCCGCAAGCCCGCGAACATTACCTCGACGATGTGCCGGAACTTCCCTGGGAAAAAGTGGGCGGCCAGGAGCAGGCGCTGCAAGCGATCAAGGACGCGATCGAGCTGCCGCTCATTCACGGCGAGCTGTTCGCAAAATTTCAGCACGCCACGCCGAAAGGTTTTCTCCTTTATGGCCCGCCCGGCTGCGGCAAGACGCTCATCGGCAAAGCGACCGCCTACAACCTCACCAAACAGCTCCGCGAAAAAACCGGCGACGACATGAAAGAATATTTCATGCACGTCAAAGGCCCCGAGATCCTCAATATGTGGGTGGGCGAATCGGAGCGGATCGTGCGGGAGATTTTTTCGACCGCGCGCGAGAAGCGGCGCGAAGGCTATCTGCCGTTTCTGTTCATCGATGAAGCGGAAAGCATTCTCGGCACCCGCCGCGCCTCGCGTTATTCCAACATCCTCTCGACTCTCGTCCCGATGTTCTGCTCGGAAATGGACGGCATCGATTCGCTCCACGACGTCGTGATCATCCTCGCCTCCAATCGCGCGGACCTGATCGATCCCGCGATTCTGCGGCCCGGCCGGATCGATCGCAAAATCAAGGTGAACCGGCCGAACCGGGACGGCGCGCGCGAGATTTACCGGATCTATCTCACGAACGATCTGCCCTACGATGGCGCGCTTGCCAAGGAAGCAAGCAACATCGGCAACGCGATTGAGCGGCTGATCGAGCGCATCCTGGAAGTGCAATTCGCGCGGCGCGAGGAAAACAAATTCCTCGAGGTGACACTGCGGAGCGGACGCAAAGATGTGCTTTACCGAAGCGATCTTTTAAGTGGCGCGATCATCGCGTCGATCGTGGAGCGGGCCAAAGGGATGGCGATTAAGCGCGCGATCGCCGATCAAGGCAGCGGCGATTCAATGCAATCGCTCGCTGGAATCAGCGAGAGCGATTTGCAGCTCTCGTTCCTGGCTGAGTTCACGGAGAACGACATTTTCCCGCCGGCGGACATGACGGAGGATTGGCTCAAGCTCATCGATTACGATCCGGAGAACGTCGTGAAGATTGCGCCGGTGCGGCGCGATGAGAAGACGCAGTCACGCGGCGGCGTGATTTAGCTGTAGCCGCTTTGCTGTGCGAAGCGCGGCAATTGGCGTCGCGGCAAACCGAAACAAAAACGGCGGTTTGTAAACCGCCGCTCCTTGTGATTAGCATCTACGCCATGAGAACGATCGTCGCTCTGAGTGCATTTACCGCCGCTGCGTTGCTCGCCCAACCGACGCCCGAACCGAAAACGGACGTCTCCAACAAGGCGCTGATCACGAAGACCACGCCGGCAGTCACCCAGGCCACAGTGAAAGCGGGCGGAACAAATATCGCCGCGCTCCGGAAAATGGCGGATGACTTTTACGCGTGGCGGAACGAAAACTACCCGGTCTTCAGCAGTGATGCCGGACTCCACACCTGGGACAATCGGCTGACCGATTATTCGCCCGCGAAAATTGCGGAACGCGCGCAGCACATCCGCAAGCTCCTCGATTTGGTGCGCGCCATGCAGACGGCCACCTGGCCGAAGGACGACCGCATCGATTGGCTCCTTTTCCGCGCCCAGCTCGAAGGCCCCGATTTCGGCAATCGGGTTCTGCAATCCGAGAGCACCGATCCGCAGCTCTACGTCGGCGAATGTTCGGGCGGCATTTTCTCGCTCCTGAAAAAAGAATACGACACGCCGCGCAACCGCGCGCTCGCCGCCACCGCGCGGCTTAAGCAGATGCCGGCGATGCTTGTGCAGGGCGAGCGCAATTTGCAAAAGCCCGTTAAACTTTTCGCGCAGCTTGCGATTTCATCCGCGCGCGCGATCGACCCGCTTTTCAACGACAGCCTCATGACGCTGGCCCGCGATCTCGCGCCGAACGAACGTGAAGACCTCGTGAAAGCGCGCGATGCCGCGCTCGTCGCGATCCATGCATTTGCCGATCACCTCGAAAAGCGTTTGCCCACGATGGTCGCCTTCGCGCCGATGGGGACGGAGAATTACAATTACTACCTCAAACATATCCTCCTTCTCCCGCTCGATGCGGCCCAGGTGGAAATGCTGGGGCGCGCCGAGCTGGCGCGTTATCGCGCGCTCGAATCGCTCCTGCCCGATCCGTCGCTGGCCGATCCGAATCCGGCCCGCAGCAAGAATATTCCACCCGATCAATCCTCGTTCCTGAAAGCGTACGAAAGCCGCCAGCAGGAGATGATCGATTTTCTGAAGGGACATCAGCTCGTGACGCTGCCCGATTACCTGGGCCGCTTCGAAATCCGGCAATTGCCCGAGGCATTCAAGCCGACGAGTCCCGGCGGTTTCATGAATCCGCCCGGCGTTTACGACAAGGACCCGACCGGCTTTTTCTTCATTCCGACTTACAACCCGGAGTCGAAGAATTTCTACATCCGCGCCGCGATCGAAGATCCGCGCCCGATCCTCGGGCACGAGGGAATTCCCGGCCATTTCATGCAGCTCTCGATCGCGAATCATCTCACGGACGAAATCCGCCGCCAGCACGGCGACGGCGTCTTCGTCGAAGGCTGGGCGCTTTACGGTGAGGAGATGCTCGTGCGCACCGGCTTTTATCCGGAGAACTCGGCGGCGCAGGGACAGGTGCTGCGGCTCTCGCGGTATCGTTCGGCGCGGATCGGCGTGGATGTGAATTTGCACACGGGCAAATGGGCGTTCGAGCAGGCCGTGCAGTATTTCATGGAAGCGGGCGGGCTGGATCGCGAGGCGGCCGAAGGCGAGGCGGCCGGCGCGGCTTCGAGTCCGACGCAAAAGATCAGTTACATCGTGGGCAAATGGCAGATCATGAATTTGCTCGGGCGTTATCGGGACAAGGCCGGGCCAAATTTTCGCCTCGGGCAATTTCACGATGACCTGATCAAGAACGGCAGTCTCCCGCTTTCAATTGTCGAATGGATCTTGCTCGACGATCCGACATCGATTGAACAGGTGATGCGGTAGCCGCTAAGCATGTCATCCTGAGGCTGGCGAAGCACGCCGAAGGACCTCACAACTGCAAATTGCGCCATCTTCAAATGCGATGGGTTATCTGACGTAGACGCCGGTTGTAGCGCGGAAGCGGTAGAGCGCTTGCGAGATCGGCGCTCCTCCCAAGGTCGCGATCCCGGTCTGCGCGGCTCGGGATGACAGCTGCGCTATAGTTGGAGATGCGCGGGAACTCCGTTCTCATCATCGGCGGTGGCCCGGCGGGATTACGGGCGGCGGAAGTCGCGGTCGCCCACGGGGCGCGCGTAATTCTGTGCGATGCGCAACGTTCCGTCGGCCGAAAATTTCTCGTGGCCGGCCGCGGTGGACTGAATCTCACGCACGGCGAGCCGGTGGAGAATTTTCCAGCGCGTTACGGCGACGAACTCGAACGCTGGCGTGATCTGCTGCGCGAGTTCGGCCCGAATGATCTGCGCGAGTGGGCGGCCGAGCTCGACGTCCAGACTTATGTCGGAACGAGCGGCCGCGTTTTTCCGCGCGGACAAAAAGCGGCCGGTCTTTTGCGCGCGTGGCTCCGGCGTCTGCGCGCCAGCGGCGTGCAATTCCGCACCGGCGCGCGCTTTGCCGGTCTCGTGCGCGAGGGCGAAATCTGGCGCGCCGAATTTCAAAATGCGAACGCCAACTTTTCGCTCACGGCCGACGCGATCGTTCTCGCGCTCGGCGGCGCGTCGTGGCCGGAAACCGGTTCTGAGGGAACATGGACGGAAATTCTCGCGACTCACGGAGTCGGGATCGCTCCGTGGTTGCCTGCGAATTGCGGCTGGGAGGTGAATTGGCCCGCAGAATTACTCGCCCGCGCCGAAGGTTTGCCGCTGAAAAATCTCACGGTCCACGCCGGAGACGAATCGGTCTCGGGCGAGCTTCTCATCACGCGTCACGGACTCGAAGGCGGCGCGATCTATCGGCTCGGCCGCACCCTTCGCGCGTTGCCGCATCCGTGCCTCGCGATCGATTTCAAACCGCAGCTGACCATCGAAAAACTTCGTGAACGCATCCTCAATCTGCCCGATTCTCGCGATTGGTTTCGCGCCTGGAAATTGAGCAGCGCCGCCACCGCTTTACTCGAAACTTTTTTTGCCGGCGACTGCGAAGATCGCGAGCAACTCATCTCGCGCATAAAAAATTTTCCGCTGTCACTGCGCGGACCGCGTCCGATCGCCGAGGCGATTTCGTCCGCGGGCGGCGTGCGCTGGAGCGAGCTGGACCAGACTCTGATGCTGCACAAACTTCCCGGCATTTTCGTAGCCGGCGAGATGATCGATTGGGAAGCGCCGACGGGCGGTTATCTTCTGCAAGGCTGTTTCGCAACCGGGACGAGGGCGGGCCGCGCCGCGGCGGTTTATCCCGGCACGAACTAACGAGCTACGATGCGTCGCTCGCGCGCGAGACAAAACTCGCGGCGGCGGTGCGATTTTCGACGCCGAGCTTGGGAAAAATTCGCTCGAGATACTTCCCGATGGTTCCAGGTTTGAGGCTAAGAATTCTCGCGATCTCGGCATTGGTCTTACCGCGGGCCACCCAGGAGAGCACTTCAATTTGCCGCTCCGTCAGGGCGCGGCGGGCGCCATTACTGGAGGCAAGTTCCGGATTCAATTCCAGCAGCAGACAGACGGAACCGGGTTCGCGACAAACCAACTGGACGCGCACTCGGATTCCTGTCTCGCCGGTGATAAAGAGCGAGCACCGCCCCCCGGAGGACCCGTCGTCCAGCCAACAGGTTAAGGTCTCCGGGAGACGATCCGGGGGGGAATGCAGAAAATTCTTTAAGAGAAACCTGGCCTGCTCCGTGGCGAATTGAATCGGCCCCTTAGGCGATACGACCAGCAACCCCCGCAAAGTGTCAGCCGTCTTGGGGCGGTGCTGATCGCGGGATGGTTCCAATGACATGGGCGTCTGCGGGTGACTACGGTATTTGCGGACCGAAGTTTCCGAATTTTTCCGAGAATCTTTTTTTTGAGGAAAGAGATCAGTTCGCGCGCCGGAAACTCATTACCTGACAAGCTCGACCGATCCGCGTTTCGATCCCACGTGCAAGCCCGCCGAAGTCGTGGCCCACTCGGGAATTTACAAATGTCAGGGTTGCGGTTGCGAGTCTGCGTAACTCTGGAGAGGCGCTCCCGCCGGAGAGCGACCATCAACATGCTCTCCCACAGGGCGCTGTTGTTTGGCGTTTGATCGTGGAAGCCATCTCGGACGGCCCACGGAGTCCCCTCGATCCCGCAGTCGCGGGACTCGGGATGACAGCGCCGCGTTCCCGAGGTTATCTTGGCACAGAATGCAGCGAGTGTTTGGGATCGAAACGGAATACGGGATCACGATTCAGGGCGCGGAATCGGTGGACGTGGTGGCGGAATCGATCGAGCTGGTGCGTTCCTACACGGAGCATGGAGCCCACATGAAGTGGGATTATGCGCTTGAGGATCCGCATCGTGATGCGCGGGGCTTTCGCGCCGGGGCGCTGCTCCAGGACACGGACGAATCGGCTTATTACGAAATCGATAAGAACCGGCCGCTGAGTTACGAGGAAATCAAAAGCGACCTCGTGCTCTCGAACGGCGCCCGGTTTTATAACGATCACGCCCATCCCGAATACTCGACCCCGGAATGCACGACGCTGCGGCAGATGATCGCGCACGAGAAAGCCGGGGAGCGGATCCTGGCGGAGTGCGCGCGGCGGCGGAACCTGAAGCTGCCCGAGACGGAGACGGTGCGGTTATACAAAAACAACACCGATTTCGCCGGACACAGCTATGGCTGCCACGACAATTATCTGACGCGGCGCGATGTGTCCTGGGAGCGGCTCGTTGCCGGCGTGCTGCCCTTTTTGGTCACGCGCCAGATCTTCGCCGGCGCCGGCAAGATGGGGATCGAAGCGGAGAGCGGCGCGGCCCAGCCCGGCGTCTTTCAGATTTCGCAGCGCGCGGATTTTTTCAGCGTGCTCGTGAGCATCGACACGATGAACAAACGGCCGCTCGTCAACACGCGCGACGAACCGCACGCGGATGTGAACCGATACCGTCGCTTCCATGTGATCATCGGCGACTCGAACATGAGCGAGTGGGCGACGGCGTTGAAAATCGGAACCACCGCGATGGTCCTCGAGCTGATCGAGCGGGATGAAGCGCCACGGATCGAAATCGCCCAGCCGGTCGGGGCGACGAAAGCGATCAGCCGCGATCAGAATCATGACTGGACTGTCGAGCTGAGCGATGGACACAAGATCTCGGCGATCGACGTGCAGCGGCTTTACTTGAACGCCGCGCAGAAGATCGGCAGCAACGACGCGGAAACCAAATGGCTGCTCGCGGAATGGGAGGCGGTCCTGAACGATCTCGAACGCGACGTCGCGTTGGCGCGCGATCGAGTCGATTGGGTGGCAAAGAAATTTTTGCTGAGCGAATTCCGCGAGGAGGAAAAACTTTCTTGGACCGATCCGTGGCTCCAGGCCATCGACCTCGAATACCACAATATTTTCCCCGACCAGGGACTTTTTTACGAGCTGGTGCGGCAGGGTTCCATGCGCAGCACCGTCACGGACGAAGAAATCAAGAACGCCATTTTCGCTCCGCCGGAGACGACGCGAGCGTTTTTTCGAGGCCGTTCCGTCGCGCGATTCAATCACGCGATCACGTCGATTCAGTGGGATGAGATCGCGTTCAAAAACCGCGCTCGATCCCATCTGGTCAGGTTGCCGGAGCCGGCCGTCGACGCGCGGCTCGCGGAGTTGAACGAGCTTATAAGCCAGGAGACGGAGTTTAGAGATTTCTTTGGAAAGTTGGCGCGTTATTGACCTGTCATCCCGAGCCGCGCAGACGGCGAGGGACCTCACAGGCGATCAATCGCTATCGCGTAAGGGAGAACGTCTTCGTCGGATTACCCCTGAAGGCTTCTCGGGGCCGCACCATGCGGATGCGAGGTCCCTCGCCGTCTGCGCGGCTCGGGATGACAAGCATATCCTCCGCGATAACGAACAATTCTCTTACGACCACGTGATCAAACGCAGCTCGTGCGTTTGCATCAGATGCGGATGGACGGGCACGACGCGAACGCTGAAACCATAGGTGCCGCTCTCCGACGCCGGGACGACGCCGCGGTAAACATAATTCCCCTCGCCCTCCGCCGGCAAACTCTCGCTCAACACCGTCACGGCGGGATTTTTGATCCCCCCGTTGTCGGCTTCGCCGTGATACGCTTCGATCCGCACGTGCGCGGGATCGACCGATCCGAGATGGACTCGGGCGGAAACCTGGAGCGATTCCCCCACCTGAATATTTTGCCGGTCTTCGTTCCCGACCTGCACGTCAAGGATGTTCACCCGCGGCCAATCCTTTCGCATTTGCGCCTTCCACTTGCTGAGCCCGGTCGCAGCCGCGCATTCGTCGCGCGCGAATTCCTCGTGGGCTTTCGCGGCCGGCGCATAAAGCCGCTCGGTGTATTCCTTCACCATCCGGTGGGTGTTAAAAACCGGCGTGATGCTCCGAATCGATTCGCGCATGAGCTGAAGCCAGGCGAGTGGCAGTTTCCCGTCCGGCTTCGCGTAATAAAGCGGAATGATCTGGTTCTCGAGCAACTGGTAGAGACTGCCCGCGTCCACTTCGCTTTGGAAATCGACCACGCCGCCGGTGATCTCGGCGCCGATCGCCCAACCGTTGTTGCTGTTGTAACTTTCGCACCACCAGCCATCGAGCACGCTCAGATTCAAGCCGCCGTTCGGGGGTAATTTCATTCCGCTCGTGCCGCTCGCTTCCAACGGACGCAGCGGATTGTTTAGCCATAGATCGACCCCCTGCACGAGGCGGCGCGCGATGTAGGTATCGTAGTCCTCCACGAAAACCATCCGGTTCTCGAAGCCGCGCTCGCGGCTGAATTTGTAAACTTGCTGGATGAGCGCCTTGCCGCCTTCATCCTGAGGGTGCGCTTTTCCGGCGAAGACAAATTGGACCGGCCGCGTCTCATCGTGGAGCAAACGTTTGAGGCGCTCCTGATCGCTGAAGAGCAACGCGCCGCGCTTGTAGGTGGCGAACCGGCGCGCGAACCCGATCGTCAGGATTTCCGGATCGAGAATCCGGTTCACGCTCCGAATCGATTCGGGTGATTCGCCCGCGCGCTCCCGCGCCGTGCGGACGCGCTCGCGCACAAATTCCACCAGACGCAGTTTCAGTTTCTGGTGCGTTTCCCAC
>Ga0209118_1000361_pt1 | contig 26320 bp, 22 predicted proteins | sample BlaSpr_A8_Ref_M1_FD_187988 | JGI IMG/M metagenome (GOLD analysis project Ga0209118, IMG submission 187988) | Forest soil microbial communities from Thunder Bay, Ontario, Canada - Black Spruce, Ontario site 2_A8_Ref_M1 (SPAdes) (version 2) | ecosystem: Environmental > Terrestrial > Soil > Boreal...
CGCGGGGCTGCCAACCGCCGAGCTGGTCGAGGTCGAGCACGCCGTTGCCGTACGCTGGCGGGCGGCCGGCGGCGAATAAATGCGCACGGGCACGGGAACCGTCCAAGCGCCATTGGCTGGCGTGAACACACCGGACAGTGCCGCCCATCCTAGGTCGTTCCCGTCACGAATGAGCGGCGCGATATTAAGATCGCGCCTTCGATAATTCGGATCGGGGAGCGCAGGCAGCGGCCCGAGCGGCACGACGCTCAAGCTGACACCGTCATCGACGATGCGGAACCTGTACACCTGTTCCGTGTACGTGCCGTTGGCTGAAACGACATTGGCGCCGACGAAATTCTGTCCGAACATCAGCATCGTCACACCGCCAGCACCAAGTTTCATTTCACCGCCGGTGACCTGGAAGATGGGATCGTGGATTTGCCGGATATGCTGTGCAGCCGTGTCGCCAGGTGAAGCGTTGACGACCCATTGCATCAGGGAAGGAACGTCGATAGCGGTAAGCGCGTCCTCGGCGGAGAAGTCGCCGGTGGCCGTGTCGACTCCGTAACCTCCGGTCATGTACAGCGTGTTGCCAAGCTGGTACGACTGCGCGCTCGTCACGGACAGCAGGTCGACTTGCGATTGCGCAAGCCCGGATCCTGGCGCGGTCAGTGAACGGGTGGCAACCGTTTTTTGGACGGGGTCCACGACGAATACCGTGCTGTTTTGTTGGTTGGGCGGAAAGTTGCTGTTATCGTTGTTGAAGCCATGCAAGCCGTTGATACGGCCGGCAAGGATGAGCCAGCGTCCGCCGAAGGTTCCGGCAACATACGATTGCACTCCGCTGGGCAATGAAAAGTCAGCTTGCTCAATACTAATTCGGAACGGAAGGCTATCCTGGGGAAGGATGGGACTGACATCAGGCGTCTGGTTCTGCGCGCAAACCGTCGAGATGCCGCCGAGCAATATTGCGACGCCGATGCCCGTCAATCGGAAGGTGCAATTCTTCATGCGGATTTCCCAGGGCGTTTGCCGTACGACCGTCATCGCGCTAGCGCGAGCAAGGTATCACGCGACTCTGGCAAGGTGCAATGAGTCGGCGCGCGCTGCGACGAGCGAGCGACAAGGTCATGCGTCTGTTGCGCGTGATTCGCCTCGGTAACGCCGAGCGCCGCCGCTCGAAAACGTTTTTGCAGCGGACTCTCTGATCGACCTGCGAACAGGAACCCCTGCGACCATACAATTCCGTCACGGTTGCGTTTGCCCGCTCCATCCCCAAATGGGTTCGATGACTCCCTACTCCGTTCTCGACCTTTCGCCCATCAACCATGGAAGCGACGCCGCGCAGTCGTTTCGCAATACGCTGGATCTGGCGCGCCACGCCGAACGCTGGGGCTACCGGCGCTTCTGGTTGGCCGAGCACCATGGAATGCCTGGCATCGCCAGCGCCGCCACGGCAGTGCTGATCGGCCACGTGGCTGGTGGGACATCCACGATCCGCGTCGGTGCGGGCGGTATCATGCTGCCAAACCATTCGCCGCTCGTGATCGCCGAGCAATTCGGGACACTGGAATCGCTCTATCCCGGACGTATCGACCTCGGCCTGGGTCGGGCGCCTGGATCCGACCAGATCACGGCGCGGGCAATGCGACGCGACCTAGCCTCGGATGCTCGCGAGTTCCCGCAGGATGTGCAGGAACTTGCCGACTACTTCTCCGCCTCATCCCGCCAGCCTGTGCGCGCCGTGCCAGGTTACGGATTGAATGTACCGCTGTGGATACTGGGTTCCAGCCTATTCGGTGCGCAACTCGCGGCGGCACTTGGCCTGCCGTATGCGTTCGCATCACACTTCGCGCCGGCGCAGATGTTGCAGGCGATTGCCACCTACCGCGCCCAGTTTCGCCCTTCGGCACAACTCGCCAAGCCCTACGTAATGCTTGGCTTCAATGTGTTTGCGGCCGCCACCGACGAAGAGGCCCGGTTCCGGGCTACGTCCATGCAGCAAGCCTTTATCAATCTGCGCCGCGGCCGACCCGCTCAGCTTCCCGTTCCGGTGGAGGGTTATGTCGATCGGATCGGCCTCGAGGAGCGAGCATTACTCGACGATGTGTTGTCGTGCTCGGCCATTGGCCCGCCGGCGGTTGTGCAAGCTACGCTGCGCAGTTTCATCGACCGCACCGGCGCGGACGAATTGATGATCGCGTCGCAGATCTATGATCACGCCGCACGCTTGCGCTCCTACCAGATCACGGCACGTGCTTTGGCGGGCGAGGATCTCAACGCTTAATGCGGTGACATCGACCGTGTGCGGTAGCTGCTCGTCCCTCGCGTTGTGCGTAACCGGCCGCATTGGACGCGGGCTCTCCTACCCCGAGCACCGCTCCACTACGCGGTCAGCTGTAGCGTGCTGCTGATCCTGACTGGCTTGGCCACATTGCGTCGCATCTTGCTAATAGGCAATTTCGCCGACCTCAGTCGTACCCTTGCCGCGGCGCCTCAGCATTGCCCGCGCCGCTGCTTGTCGCCGCCTCATTCGGCGACGACGGCATCGCCGGCACTTGCTCGCTCAGCGAGCGTTGAGGCATTTGACCTCGCAGATTCAGCCGACCCATAAGCGGCTGGTCGGGCGGGACGACCGTCTTGCCCGTGTTCCTCAAAATCGGTGGCGCGGTGACCACCGCGCCAGGCTGATCGAGCTGAGCAGGAGTCGGGCGTGCGTTGGTTTGCTCGCGTGCCGCCAAGGGGCTGTTCTGCGGCGACGCGTTATTCTGGGCAGATGCATTTGCCGGCGACGGAGCGCTCGTCTGCGCGGCGGCGCCAGCGCTTAGAGCCAGCACGAAGGCCAGCATACCGAGTCGGATTGATTTGTGAGACATGAGTACCTCCTACCTTGGCCGCAACACGCAGATCGCGAGTTCGCGGCCCATAAAGCTTCGACACTTCTCACGGTGGATCTTTCCGCGATCCAACGCGGCCAGCTGAAACAAATTGCGTCGGGCCGTAAGGAGAAGGTCCGCGATCTGTAGGATTTGCTCCTACCATGACTACACTATGACACTGGCTGCCAAATAAAAACTCGATCGGGACCATTCATCGCGTCTGACTGGGCGCCAACGAGTAATATTCCTTCGCAGAACGCAAGGAGGTATGCATGCGTATCGTCACACCACTCGTTTTCGTATTCGGCCTGGTCGCGGCATTGCTCGGTAGCGCGGTAATCGCCCAGACCTACCCTTCGAAGCCGGTGAGGCTGATCGTTACCTATCCTCCTGCCGGCAGCTCCGACCTGATGGCGCGAATTCTTGGCCAGAAGCTCTCCGAGCTCTGGGGTCAGCCGGTCCTGGTCGAGAACAAGGCAGGCGCCGCTGGCTCGATCGGCATGGAGTACGCGGCCCATCAAGTTCCCGACGGCTACAGCTTCGTCATCGGCAACCTCGGTCCGACGGTGGTGAATCCGATTCTCTCCAGGGTGCCTTACGACGTCGAGCGTGACTTTGTTGCGGTATCGCTGATCGCAACCGGTCCCAACATTCTCGTCGTCAACCCGATCACCCCGGCCACGACCCTGGGCGAGCTCATGGCCTATGCGCGTGCCAATCCCGGCAAGCTCAATTTTGGTTCCGGCGGTTCGGGCAGCGTCGCCCATCTGAGCGGCGAGATGTTCAAGAGTCTGGCCCACGTCGAGATCGTGCACGTACCCTACAAGGGCGGGATCCTGTCGGTGAATGACCTCCTGGCCGGGCACGTCCAGATCGTGTTCTCCGACGCGCTGCCGGTGATGCAACACATCCGCGCCGGCAAGCTGCGCGCGCTCGCGGTCACCGGCCCCGAGCGCAGCGCGCTGGCGCCGGAAATCCCGACCTGTGTCGAATCGGGTTTGCCGCTGGTGGCGGTGAACTGGTGGGGCGTACTGTTGCCGGCGGGAACACCCAAGGCCATCGCGGAAAAGTTTCGCGCGGATTTGGTCAAGGTCATGCAGGACCCCGAAGTCAAGGAGAAATTCGCGACGTTGGGCGTCGAGGCGGTGGTCAGCACGCCGGCAGAGTTCGGCGCGTACATCAAATCCGAGACAGCCAAGTACGCGAAGCTCATCAAGGACGCGGGGATCAAGGGCGAATAGGACTGCCGCGCCGCAGCCATTGCGCCGGGAGCATGGTCGCGTCGCTCGCGCCGAAACCCTCGCGCGCGACGTCGTCGTAGCATTCGAGCGCGCGAGCGGATACCGGGAGCGTCACGCCCAGCGCCTTTGCTTCGTCCAGCATCGTGCGCAGATCCTTGCGGATCAGGTCGACGTCGAAGGTGACCGGAGTCGTCTCCTTGCCTTGCAGCGCCGACGCGATCGCCGGGCCACGGACCTTGAGCATGTTGGGGCCGCCGGAGGTGTCGGCCAAGATATCGATGAGCCGCGCGGGATCGAGACCCAGCGGTCGGCACAGCGACAACGCCTCGCCCAGCGCCTGATAATAGACGAGCAGCGGCAGATTGATGGCGAGCTTCAGACTCGCACCCGCGCCCACCGCGCCGACGTGCTCCACGCGCCGGCACAAATCATTGAGTATCGGCCTGGCCCGTTCCACGTCGGCCGTCTCGCCGCCGACAAAACCGAACAGCTTCCCTTCCTTGGCCGGTCCGACGGTGCCGCCGACGGGACATTCGATGAGCGCGGCGCCTTTCGCGCCGACCTTCGCCGCGAGCGCCTTCTCGGTCTCGGGGCGAACGGTGCTCATGTCGATAAAGAGCTTCCCGCGCACCTCGCCGGCTAGCAGGCCGTCACTGCCGTGATACGTAGCGTCGATCGCGGCTGCGTCGGTTAGAAGTGTGATGACGATCTCCGCTCGCGTCGCGAGCTCGGCGGGTGTTGCCGTCACGCTCGCGCCCGCCAGCGCGAGCGCTTCGGTTTTTCCGCGGGTGCGGTTCCACACCATCACGTCGTGACCGACGCTCAGCAAGCGGCCCGCCACTGCCGCACCCATTCGACCCGTGCCTGCGATACCGATTTTCAATGGCAGCTCCATCGTCTGTGATATGGCGCGCGCTCAAGTTGACACTTGCTACACCGTGGCGTCAAATTGGCGCGCGATAAACATAATGAATCGCAACAGCGCCGCGCTTATGTCCAAAGGAGGACGGATGGGGTCGCCCGCGAGCGAGCTCCGCGATGGGATGCGCATCGACTGGGATGCACCGATCCCGATGGACGACGGGCTCACCCTGCGCGCGGATGTATTCTCCCCGCCCGAGGCCGGAGTCTATCCCGTCATCCTGAGTTATGGCCCCTACGCGAAGGGTCTGGCGTTCCAGGAAGGCTATCCGAGCGCGTGGCAGCGCATGGTGGCGGAGCATCCGGACGTTGCGTACGGCTCGACCAATCAGTATCAGAACTGGGAAGTCGTCGACCCGGAAAAATGGGTGCCCGACGGCTACGTTTGCGTGCGCGTCGATTCGCGGGGCGCGGGCCGTTCGCCCGGTTTTATCGATCACTTCGCTCCGCGCGAGACCAAGGACCTCTACAACTGCATCGAGTGGGCCGGCGTGCAGCCATGGTCGAACGGCAAGGTGGGCCTCAACGGCATTTCGTATTACGGCATCAACCAGTGGCACGTCGCATCGCTGCAGCCGCCGCATCTTGCCGCGATGTGCGTCTGGGAGGGCGCCGCCGACTGGTATCGCGACATGACGCATCACGGCGGAATCCTGTGCACCTTCTGGGCCAACTGGTACGACATGCAGGTGACCACGGTGCAGTACGGTCGCGGCGAACGAGGGCCCAGGAGCCGCGTCACGGGTGAGCTCGTGTGCGGTGACCAGACGCTGACGGATCGGGAGCTCTACCAGAACCGCTGCGACTTTGGCGAACAGATCCGCGCTCATCCGCAGGACGACGACTATCACCGGTCGCGCTCGCCGGTCTGGGACAAGGTAACCGTACCGTTTCTGTCCGCCGCCAACTGGGGCGGACAGGGCTTGCACCCTCGCGGCAATTTCGAGGGCTTCGTGCGCGCTGCCTCCAAGGACAAATGGCTGGAGGCGCATGGCCTCGAGCATTGGACCCACTTCTACACCGACTACGGTGTCAAGCTGCAAAAGCGCTTCTTCGACTGCTTTCTCAAAGGCCGCGACAACGGCTGGAGCCAGCAGCCGCGCGTGCAACTGCAGGTACGCCACGTCGACCGCTTCGTCCTCCGGCACGAGGGCCAATGGCCTATCGCACGGACGCAATGGACACGCTATTACCTCGATCCGGCCGACCAGAGCCTCGGCCGCGAACCGGTGCGCGCGGCCGGATGCGTCGCCTTTGACGCACAGGGCGACGGCGTGACGTTCGTCAGCGCACCGCTCGACCGCGAGACCGAGATCACCGGACCGCTCGCGGCAAAGTTGTTCGTGTCGTCGTCGACGGCCGACGCGGATATGTTCCTGGTCTTCCGCGTGTTCGCGCCGGACCTGCGCGAGGTGGTGTTCATGGGTGCGATCGATCCGCACACGCCGATTGCGCAAGGCTGGCTACGCGCGTCGCACCGCAAGCTCGATCCAACGCTCTCCACCGAATACCGGCCGTATCACGCGCATGACGAGGAGCAGCCCCTCGATCCGGGTGAAGCCGTGCCGCTCGACATCGAGCTCTGGCCGACCTCGATCGTCGTGCCCAGCGGCCACCGGCTCGCGCTGACCGTGCGCGGCCGCGACTACGAATGGGGCAAAGCGACCGGAGCGCGCCTATCGAACTTCAAGAACGAGCTGCGCGGCTGCGGGCCGTTTCTGCACGACGATCCGCGCGATCGTCCCGCCGCGGTCTTCGGCGGCAGGACTACACTACACGCAGGCCCATTGCAGCAATCGTATGTCCTGGTTCCGGTGATTCCCCCAAGCGGGTGATCGTCAATCGAGGAGGATCGGTGTCATGACAATGAAGCTATACGGATTCTGGCGCTCGCTCGCCACCTACCGCGTGCGCGTGGCGCTGGCGCTCAAGGGAGTCGAGGCCGAGCAGCAGTACATTAATCTGCTGCAGGGCGTGCAGCATGGCGACGACTACAAGGCCGTCAATCCGCAAAGCGTAGTCCCGGCGCTCGTCATCGACGGCGGCCCGCCGCTCTTTCAATCGCTCGCCATCATCGAGTACCTGGAAGAGAGCTTCCCGGCACCGCCGCTGCTGCCCAAGGACCCACGCGGCCGCGCCCGCGTTCGCGGGCTCTCGATGATTGTCGCATGCGACGCCCATCCACTCATCGTGCCACGTATCCGCAACTATCTCGAGCGAGAAATGCATCAGGACGAAGCCGCGCGCAACCGCTGGCTGCAACACTGGACGCTGAAGGCGCTCGAAGCGCTCGAAGCTCATCTCGCGAACGAGCGCGAGACAGGCAGGTTCTGCCACGGCGATACACCGACGATGGCCGATATCTGCCTTGGGTCGCAGGTCTTCGCCGCCGGATATTTCGATACTCCAACGACCGGCGTACCCACCGTCAAGCGAATTTTCGACGAGTGCATGAAGATCGACGCCTTCGACCGCTCGCAACCGACCAAACAGCCGGATGCGCCCAAGAACCCGACTCATTGACGGATTCGTCGACAAGGAGGACCACCTATGGCACTCACCCGCAGAAGCTTCATCCAGGCGGCCGGCAGCGGCCTCGGTGCTGCGGCGCTCGGTATTCCGGTCATCGCGCGCGCGCAGACCGAGCCCATCCGGGTCGGGCTGCTGACCGTCAAGACCGGTCCGCTGGCATCCGGCGGTATCGACATGGAGCGAGCGCTGATGCAGTTCCTGCGCGAGCGCAACAACACCCTGGCGGGCAGAAAAGTCGAGTTGTTCGTCGCCGATAGCGCCGGCGTGCCGGCCCAGGCGCGCACCAAGCTGCAGGAGCTCGTCGAGAGGAACAAGATTCAGGTCATGATCGGGCCCCTCGCCGCGGGCGAAGCGCTCGCCGCCGACGACTACATCCGCTCGCAGCAGCTCCCGACCTTGTCGGTCGCCGCCGCGGAAGACCTGACGCAGCGCAATCCCAATCCCTGGTTCGTTCGCGCGACATCGACTTCCTCGCAGTCCGCTGACGCGCTGGCCGACTATTGCGCGAAAACGCTCAAGTACAAGCGCATGGCGGTGATCGCCGACGACATCGCCTACGGCCACGAGATGTGCGCCGGCTTCCAGCGCGTGTTCGAGGATGCAGGTGGCAAGATCGTGCAGAAAACGTTTCCGCCGCTCACCGTTCCCGACTACGCGACCTACCTCGCGCAGCTCAAGACCAATATCGACGCCATCTTTCTTGGCTTCGCCGGCTCGAACGGCTTCCGTTGGTTCAAACAGTTCAATGAGTACGGACTGAAAGGCAAGATCGCCGTCGTGGGCGGCATGACCGCATTCGACGAGGCGGTGCTGAAGAACATGGGCGACGAGGCGCTCGGTATCATCACCGCCTGCTGGTATTCGGCCGAGCTCGACAATCCGATCAACAAGAAATTTGCTACCGCTTTCCGCGCCGAATGGAAGTACGATCCCGGCTTCTACGCCGCGGCGACTTATGTCGAGGGTGCGGTGCTCGAGGCCGCTCTCGCCTCAGTCAACGGCAAGATCGAGGACAAACCAGCGTTCATGAAAGCATTGCGGGCGACCAAGATCGATACGGCGCGCGGCCCGGTGGCATTCGACGAGTACGGCAATATCGTCGGCAACGTCTATATTCGCAAAGTCGAACGCAAGGAGGGACGACTGGTCAATGCGGTCATCTACACCTACCCGGGAGTGAGCCAGTTCTGGACCTACGATCCGAAGGAGTTCCTGAAGAATCCGGTGTATTCACGCGATTGGCCGCCCGCGAAAAATCTCGAGCCTTAAGATACCGTCATTCCCGCTGCATTTTGGTAACTGAGCGGGAATCCAGTGTCGTTGCGGCAAAGTCACCGGGTCCCCGCTAAGTTGGCAACATAGGCGGGGACGACGGTCCTGCATCAGCGATATTCCCGAGCTTCGCCGACATGCAGTTCTGGATCGTCCAGACGTTGAACAGCCTGGCCCTGGGCGGCTTGCTGTTTCTGCTCGCGGCAGGATTCTCGCTGATCTTCGGGCTGATGCGCATCGCGAATCTCACCCATGGCTCGTTGTTCATGCTCGGCGCGTATTTGGGCGTCACGGCACTCAAGCTCGTGCCAAACCTCTGGCTTGCGGCGCTGCTCGGCGGACTCGTGGTTGCCGCGTTTGGCGGCTTGGTCGAGCGGTTCATTTTGCGTCCCCTGGCCGGAAACGCCTTGGGACAGGTGCTGGTGACGCTGGGCATCTCGTTCATCGTCGCCGACACCTGCCTCATCGTCTGGGGCGGTGACCCGATCCCGATCGCGGCGCCGGCTTCGCTGCAACGGCCACTCGTGATCGGCAATATCGCCTTTCCGGCGTACCGTCTGGCCGTGCTCGGTATCGCGATCGTGACCGCGATCGCGCTGCATTTGCTCATGGAACGCACACGGCTCGGCGCGATGATTCGCGCCGGCGTCGACGACATGCAAATGGCGCGGGCGGTCGGCATTCCAGTGTCGAGACTGTTCACCACCGTGTTTTGTCTCGGCGCCGCTCTCGCCGGTGCCGGTGGCGTGATCGGGGGACCCATCATGTCCGCATATCCCGGGCTGGATACGGACATGTTGCCGCTCGCGTTGATCGTGGTCATCCTGGGCGGTGTCGGCAGCTTGCTTGGAGCCTTCGTCGGCAGCTTTATCACCGCGGCCATTTATACCTTCGGCTCCGCGCTGTTGCCCGATCTGGCCTATGTGATCCTGTTCCTGCCGATGATCTTCGTGATCGCCTTCCGCCCGCGAGGCCTGTTCGGGAGGAAGAGCGCATGACTGTAGGCGCATGAACCGGCTCGCGTGGATCGCTCTGGGTCTGGCACTCGCCGGCTTTCCCTTGGTCGGCGGAGACTTCTACGTCAACCTCGGCAGCCAGATTTTCATCGCGGCGATCCTCGCGGCGAGCTTGAACCTCCTGGTCGGCTACGGCGGCCTGGTGTCGCTGGGCCATGCGGCCTGGATCGGCCTTGCGGCGTACAGCTCGGCGTGGCTGTATCTGCGCCTCGGTTTCGCCCACTGGATTACGGCTCCGCTCGCGCTCGTCGTGACGACGTTGATCGCGGGCCTGTTCGGGTGGATCGCGTTGCGCGCGACGGGCCTTGGCTTTCTGATGATTACGCTCGCACTGTCGCAAGTGCTGTGGGGAACCGCCTACCGCTGGGCGGCGGTGACCGGTGGCGACAACGGTTTATCCGGGCTCACGCGGCCCGCTCCCTTCGGTATCAGCATCGACGCTCCGGCAGCGTTCTACTATTTTGCACTCACCGTCGCGATTCTGGCCATCTGGATGATGGCGCGGTTCGTCAACTCACCCTTTGGCGCAGCGCTGCGCGGCAGCCGGGACGAATCGCGCCGCATGAACGCGCTCGGCCACAACGTCTGGCTGGTGCGCTGGCTCAGCTTCGTCTACTCGGGCTTCTGGGGTGCAGTCGCCGGCCTGCTGTTCGTCTATTACCATAAGTATATCCACCCGACGGCGCTGTCGCTGACGAGCTCCGCAGAAGTGCTGCTGGGAGTGATCGCCGGCGGGGCCGGAACGGTTGCGGGTCCGATCGTCGGCGCCGCGATCGTCCTGCTCCTGAAAAATTACGTGTCGGCCTACCTCGAGCGCTGGAACATGCTGCTCGGTTCCGTCTTCGTCCTGATCGTGATTTTCATGCCGGATGGCGTTGTCCCCGGATTTCGCCGTTGGTGGCTTCGGTGGCGAAAGCAATGACGCCGGCGCTGCAGATCAGCGGCTTGAGAAAATCGTTCGGCGGCTTGCCGGCGATGAACGGCGTGTCGCTGGAGGTGTTGCCCGGCGAGCGCCGGTTGATCATCGGTCCCAATGGGGCCGGCAAGACGACGCTCTTCAACCTGATCACGGGCGATCTCGCGCCCGACGCCGGTGCGATTCGGCTGTTCGGTGAAGAAGTCTCGCGTCTCAAGCCCCACCAGCGTGCGCATCGCGGCGTCGCCAGGACCTACCAGATCATCACGTTGTTTCCGAAGGATTCCCTGGAACACAACATCGTGCTGGCGCTGCTTGGGCTGTCGAGCGTGCGCTGGAACGCGTTCCGTCCACTCGCCCTCGAGACAGGTCTCATCGAAGAGGGGCGCCGGGTGCTCGGGTTGGTCGGCCTCGATCAACGCGCCGCGCGACCGATCGGCGAAGTGTCCTACGGAGAAAAGCGCCGCGTCGAGATCGCGATGGCGCTCGCCCAAAAGCCCAAGCTGCTGCTGCTCGATGAGCCGCTTGCCGGACTCTCGCTCGAGGAACGCGTCGCGGTGAAAGCGTTGATCGCCGGGATTCCGCGGAACGTGACCGTGGTGATGATCGAGCACGACATGGACACCGCACTCGATCTGGCGGAACGGATTACCGTGCTCCATTACGGCAGCGTGATCGTCGAGGGAACCCGCAGTGAAGTGGTAGCGGATCCGAAGACGCGCGAGGTATACCTTGGGAACTGACGCGGTGAGTGAGCCGGTGTCGGCGTTGACCACCGAGGCGCTGGCGCTCTCCGGCATCGACGCTTTCTATGCCGACAGCCACGTCCTGCACGCAGTGTCGTTCACTCTGAACGCCGGGCGCGTGCTGGCGCTCCTCGGTCGCAACGGAGCCGGCAAGACCACCTGCATGAATGCCGTCATCGGCTTTCTTCCTCCTCGCGGCGGCGAGATCCGATTATTCGGCGAAACGATCTCGCGACTGTCTCCCGAGGCGATCTCGCGTAAGGGGATCGGCCTGGTGCCGCAGGGGCGGCGCGTATTTCCCACGCTGACGGTGCGCGAAAATCTGGTTGTGGCACGACAGGCGCGCAACAGCGCCGCAACGCACTGGACATTCGAACGCGTGCTCGAGCTCTTTCCGTCCTTGCGCGAGCGGCAGCAGCAACACGCCGGCTCGCTTTCCGGGGGAGAACAGCAGATGCTCGCCATCGGGCGCGCGTTGATGGGCAATCCGCGCGTGTTGCTCATGGACGAGCCCTCGGAGGGTCTGGCGCCACGGATCGTCGCCGAAGTCGGCCGCACCATCGCGCGCCTGAAGCAGGAGGGGCAGTCGATCGTGCTGGTCGAGCAGAACGTAAACCTGGCGCTCGCTCTCGCCGACGAAGTGGTCATGCTGAACACCGGACGCGTCGCCTTCGCCGGAAGCGTCGACGAAGTGCGCGGCGATCAGGCGCTGATTACCCAGCACCTTGGCGTGTTTTAGGCAGTTGAATCGAGATTGGACCCGACCCCGTTTCGATTCCAAGGTGGCGGATGCATTACCCGGCGATTTCGTGATTGACGGTAAAGTAGTCGGGCGGTGGCGGTCCCCACACGTAAAACGAATCCTCCGCTGGATAATCGCCGGGCTTCCATTCGACATCCGCCGGGATGAAATCGATGTCGTAGGAGAATTCGGCGAAGCTCCCCCACGGGTCCTGTACGTAGGCGAAATAGTTCGACCCTATCACGTGCCGGCCGACGCCCCATCCCCGGGCGTAGCCGCAGGCAGCCATGTGCTCCCTGCCGATGCCGACGTCATCGATGCTTGCGACATGCCAGCTCGAATGGTGGTACCCCGGGCCGTCCGATTTCACGAACGCCAGCATATGATGATCGCTGCCGTGCGCTCCGTGCATGAAAGCGATGAGCTCGCCGGACTGATCCGATAGGCGCAATCCCAAGGCCTCGCCATAGAATTGCACCGAACGCGGCACGTCCGAGCTGAACAGGAGCACGTGCGAGAGACAGCGCGGACGAACCCTGCCGGCAGCCGAGCGGCTCGGTGCGGCGCCGCGGCCGATGGGATGCGGCGGTGGCGGCGCCCGGAGCGCGGGCCCATCCGGCGAAACTTTGGCCGCTCCGACAATCTGCACGAAGTTGCCGTCGGGATCCCGCAACCAAACGCCGCTGTTGTCAGACAGCGGATGCGCCGATACCCGCGCGATCTGCAGCCGATCGAGCTCTCGCAGCAACGGCTCGAGATCCTGCTCGTACACTCCGAAACTCAGGTATTGGAGCTTCTTCCGGCCCGGCGCCTCGCAAATCGTTCCCCAGCAGTGCGGATGGCCGAAGGTGTGCAGATCGATGCGTCCGCTGCTGCGCCGTACGTCCAGGCCGAACTCGGTATAAAAGCGTTCGGCTTCATCGAGCGCCGGCACGGTAAGGACGAAACGATTCAGCGAATGGACCGCCGTCACGCCGTTGCGGCGCGAAGTTCCCTTGGTCAATGCCTCCATCAGTGCCTCCTCTTATAAGCGAACGTTCCGGACACGACCCGGACGCCCCCCGCCGGCGCTGTCTCGGGGCAGCGCCGAGCGAAAGTATACTAAGAACCACTGCCACGCATGATGTTTCGAAAGAGGAAGGAGCGACGGCCATGATGTTCACTTGCGCGACGCCCGGATGCACCGACCCGCGGCACGATCATCTCGGCGCGCCGCTCTCGCGCGATGCTCCGCCGCCGCACGGTGCACCGCCGGCGCGGCGTGCGCCCGCAAAAGCCCCGCGCGCCGCAACGTCGACCAAGGTCATCCGCGGTCGCAGTGGAAAAAGTCTGCGCATCGATATCCATTGTCACTATCTCAACCAGGCAGTGGCCGCCAAGGTTGCGCACCTGAATCCTGCGCAGTACGAGCCTTCCGTCACGTTCGCCAACGCGCTGACGCGCGAGGTCAACGTCAAACAGATCCGCGACAGGTTGCCAAAACTCTCGACCATAGAGACGCGACTCAAGGACATGGATCGCATGGGCATCGACATGCAGGCCGTGTCGCCCGCGCCTAATCAGTGTTACTACTGGACCGACCCGGAGCTGGGCGTCGAGCTGTCGCGCATGGTGAATGACCGGCTGGCCGAGATCGTGGCGACCTGGCCGGAGCGTTTTGTCGCGCTCGGAACCGTACCGCTGCAGCAGGTCGATCTCGCGGTCGCCGAGCTCGAGCGCTGCGTGAAGGAGCTCGGCCTGCGCGGAGTGGAAATCAACCCCAGCGTCAACGGCATGGACTTGACCGACCCGCGACTGAAACTGGATAAATTCTTCGCCAAGGCGCAGGCGCTCGACGTCATCATCTTCATGCATCCGATCGGCTTCACGCAGGGCGAGCGTCTAATCGACCATTACTTCAACAACGTGATCGGCAATCCGCTGGAGACGACGATCGCAGCGAGCCATCTGATCTTCGACGGCGTGATGCAAAGGCACCCGAAGCTCAAGATCGTCCTGCCCCATGCCGGCGGCTACCTAGCGCACTACTGGGCGCGCATGGACCATGGCTATCGCGCACGGCCCGACTGCCGCACCGTAATCAAGCGGCCACCGTCCTACTACCTTGCGCAAATGTATTTCGACACCATCACCTTCGATCCGGAGATGCTGCGCCACATGATCGGCAAGTACGGACCCGGGCACGTTCTGCTCGGCACCGACTATCCCTACGACATGGGCGAAGAGGATCCGCTTGGACTGATCGGGAGCGTCCGGGGACTCAAGCGTGCCGACAGGGACATGATCGAGGGCGGCAACGCGGCGCGCCTGCTCAAGGTCGGGCGCTGAAACGAGTCGCGCGAGTTGTCCTCGCGTGCCATAGCTCACCACGCGCCTACTCGGCGCGGATCCCGGCGTCCTTCACCACGCGCGCCCACTTTACGGTTTCGGCCGCGATAAAGCGGCCGAATTCGTCCGGGCTCATCGACAGCGGTTCGGCACCCTCGGTCTCGAAACGCTTCTTCGTCTCCGTCGAGGCGACAACCGCGGTTAGCTCCTTGTGCAGCCGATCGATGATCGACCGCGGCGTGCCGGCGGGCACGACGATTCCCCACCAATTGGTCACTTCGTAGCCGGGGACGCCGGCCTCCGAGATCGTCGGCAGCTCGGGAAGGGCGGCAATGCGGTTCGCGCTTCCGACGCCCAAGGCCTTCAGCTTTCCTGCCTTGATTTGCGGCAGCATCTGGACGAGCGATCCGATCGCGATCTGAGTATTGCCCGCGATCACGTCCATCATCGCGGGCCCGCCGCCCTTGAAGGGAATATGAACGATGTCCACGCCGGCTTGGAGCTTGAAGAGCTCGCTTGCCAGATGCTGGAAGCTGCCGACCCCGGCCGTCGCGTAATTGAGCTCGCCGGGTTTTTCCTTCGCCAGCGCGATCAGCTCCTTCACCGAGTTTACCGGCAGCTTCGACGTGACGGCGATCACCACCGGACCCGCTCCGAGTATCGCGACCGGCGCGAAGGCCGTGGCGGGATCGTAGGGAAGCTTGTAGATGGCCGGGATGAAGGCGTAGGCGACGGAAACCAGCAGCAGCGTATATCCGTCGGGCTGCGACCTCGCCGCCATTTCCGTGCCGATCAACCCGCCGGCGCCGCCCTGGTTCTCCACGATGACCGGCTTGTCTAGCCGCGTCGAAAGCTGGACCGCGATCATGCGCCCAACCACATCGTTGCTTCCCCCGGGCGGAAACGGAACGATGAGCCGCAGCGGCTTGTTCGGATAAGTCTCCGCGGCGGCCGTCATCGGGAAAAACGCCGCGATGAAGAACACGCAAAGCAGGACTCGCATCACGGAATTATACTTCGCCCATGGCCGCCTATTCCTTCGTAAAAGGCAAGTCCGTCCGCCAGCAAGTGAGCAAGGAGGAATGGGAAAAGCGCGTCGACCTGGCAGCCGCTTACCGGCTCATGGACCAGTACGGCATGACAGAACTGAGCGCGAACCACATCAGCACGCGCGTGCCCGGCGAAGACAAAGCCTTCCTCATCAACCCGTACGGCCTGCTCTACGACCAGATGCACGCTTCGTGCTTCATCAAGCTGGACCTGGACGGAAACATCCTCTTCAATCCCACCGAGCTCGGCATCAACAAAGCCGGATTCGTCATCCACGGCGCGATTCATGGCGCGCGGCACGACGTCGACTGCGTGATCCATACGCACACGATCGCGGGCATGGCAGTCTCGGCGATGAAGTGCGGGTTGCTGCCGATCGCGCAAACCTCGATGCGCTTCGCGAAGATCGGCTATCACGACTACGAAGGCGTGGCGATCAACACGGACGAACAGGAAAGGTTGGTCCACGACCTTGGAGATCACGCCGGCATGATCCTGCGCAACCATGGCCTGCTCGCCGTGGGCGGCAGCATCCCGGAAGCGTTCTACAACATCTTCAAGCTCGAGCGCGCCTGCCAGGTCCAGGTCGCGGCCCTCTCGTGCAACGTGGAGCTGCAACTGCCGCCCGACGACGTCGTGAACGAGTCCTACCGGCTCTATCTGCCGACTACGCGCCGGCCCTTCGGCGTGCTCGAGTGGCCGGCGCTGCTGCGCAAGCTCGACAAGATCGATGCTTCCTATCGCGATTAGCGCCGAAGGGTGGCGTTGTCGGGCGGAGATGCGGGTCCTTGGTATATCCGATCTGACCCGCCCGGCGACTGGCTCCCGCGCGTCCGGAAAATGCCATCCATTCCTGCTATGCGTGGCATGCTCAACCGCGATTTGTAGGCGTCTGCTTGCAAGGATTAAGCTTGGACGCTTGCCCGGTAAACGGGACGGCCGTGATCGAAGCAAGGAGGAGAACATGGTTGGCGCCACCGGTCCGTTGCGCATTTGTCTCATCATTCTGTGGCTCGGCCTGCTTGTGCCTACGATGGCGCAGGCGCAGGGCAAATGGACCAAGCTCGCGCCGTTTCCAGAGCCCGCCGAGGAGCTTCTGGGCGCAGCGGCGAACGGCAAGATGTATGTTTTTTGCGGCCTCGCTCCGGGCTGGAAGCCGATCGGGATGGTCTACGAATACGATCCGGTCGTTGACAAGTGGGCCAAGAAAAAGCCGATGCCGCTGTTGTCGCACCACGTTGCATTTGCCGAGTACCGCGGGAAGATCTACGCGTTCGGCGGCTTCGTGTTGCCGGCAGCGGGTCCGGCGGCATGGGCGCCGGTGGACAACGCGTGGGAATACGATCCTGTCGCCGACAACTGGAAAGCACTGGCACCCATGCCGACCAAGCGCGGTTCGCCGATCGCGGCGATGGCGGGCGACAAGATCTACGTCATCGGCGGCGCGACGACGCCTCCCGGCTCCAAGGAAACGGCGGTGCATCCGGCGCGCCCGCACGTGTCGGTGGGAACCGTCGAAGAATACGATCCGGCGACGAATACCTGGCGCCCGCGCAGCTCGATGCCAACGCCGCGCAACCACGCGACCGCCGGCGTCGTGAACGGAAAGATCTACGTGATCGGCGGGCGCGTAGGTGCAGCGTTCATCAGCGCGGGCAGCAGCAACGTCGATGTCGTCGAGGAATATGATCCGGCGGCTGACGCGTGGGGCAGCGCACGCGCGCGGATGCCGTCGGCGCGGAGCGCGATGGCGTCCGGCGTTTACGGCGGGCGCATTTATGTCACGGGCGGCGAGGGTCAGGATAGCCAAAGGATGTACACGTTTCGCGCGCTGGAGGCATACGATCCGGCAAGCAACCGATGGACAATATTGCCGTCGATGCCAGTATCGCGCCACGGACTGGCGGGCGCCGTCCTCGGCAAGCGCCTGCACATGGTCAGTGGCGACGTGCAATCGGCGCAGAGCGGCGTGGAGGTACACACCGACTCGCACGACGCCTTCGAGTTCGACGGGGAGAAGTAATAGCGTGGCCAGTCTTCTCGTCGGCGTCGACATCGGCGGCACGTTCACCGATTGCGTGGTGCTCGACCGCGGGGGCAGGATCACCGCGACCAAATCGCCGTCGACCCCTGAGAACTTCGCCGAAGGCATGCTCGCGGCGATGCGCATGGCGGCCGAGCGCCTGGGGCTGTCCTTCGAGCGCTTTTGCCGCGATGTGGCGGTGCTCACGCACGGAACCACGGTGGGCACCAATACGCTCATTCAGCGGAAAGGCGCCCGCGTCGGGCTGATCACGACCCGCGGCCACGAGGATGCCATCCACATCATGCGCGGTTCGCGCGGCGTGACCTCCCGCGACATCCGCAAGGTCGTGCACTTCCCCGAGAGCCAGAAGCCGGTGCCGATCGTGCCGAAGCGCCTGATCGAAGGCGTGTCGGAACGCGTCGACTGTTTCGGGGAGGTGGTCGTGCCACTCAATGAAACCAATGCCGTGGACGCCATTCGCCGCCTTCTCGCGCAGGATGTGGAGGCGATCGCGGTCTGTTTCCTCTGGTCATTCAAGCACACGCGGCACGAATTGCGCGTGAAGGAAATGATCCGCGACTTGGCCCCTCACATGTTCGTGTCCTGCTCCGTCGACATCGCGCCGAAGTGGGGCGAATACGAGCGCATGACCGCGACCGCGCTGAATGCGTACATCGGGCCGGTGATGGCCAAGTACCTCGGCGACCTCGATCGGCAGCTCAAGGCGTCGGGGTACGCGCAGCCGCTGCAGATTACGCAGTGCGCGGGCGGCTCAATCTCGGTGGACAAGGCGATGGAATCGCCGCTGCTGACGCTCGACTCCGGCCCCGTATCGGGCGTCACCGGTTCGCTGTACTTAAGCCGGCTGATGGACTGCTCGAACATAATCACCACCGACATGGGCGGGACCTCGTTCGATGTCGGCATCATTTCCGGCGGCCAGCCGGCGTATTCGTTCGTCTCCAACGTGGCGCAGTACGAATACTTCCTGCCCAGGGTCGACATCCAGGCGATCGGCTCCGGCGGCGGCTCGCTGGCGCGCGTCGACAAGGTTTCCCGAACCTTGAGCGTGGGCCCGGAGTCGGCGGGTGCCGATCCGGGACCGGTGTGCTATGGCAAGGGAGGCACCGCGCCGACGGTGACTGACGCCGACGTCGTACTCGGCACGATCAACCCGGACAATTTCCTGGGCGGACGCATCAAGCTCGACCGAAAGAAGGCCGTCGAAGCGGTGCGGCGCATCGCCGACCCACTCAAGCTCTCGCTGATGGAAGCGGCAAGCGGCATCGCCAGGATTGCGGAGTTCAAGATGGCCGACATCATCCGCAAGATGACCGTCGAGAAGGGGCTCGATCCGAGGGACTTCGTGCTGTTCGCGTTCGGCGGTGCAGGCCCCGCGCACGCGGGCGTGTTTGCCTACGAGCTCGGCGTGCAGAAGGTGGTCATCCCCCAAAAGCAGATCGCCTCCGCATGGTGCGCGTTCGGCGCCGCTTCGGCCGACATCCTGCACGTCTACGAGCAGGTCGATATCCAGCCGAGTCCGTTCGATGCCACTCGCGTCAATGGTGCGCTCGACACGCTGCAAAAGAAGGCGAACGATCGGATGGACCGCGACGGTATTGCGAAGCCGCGCCGGCGTTTCCAGTTCTCGCTCGACATGCGGCACCGGGGCCAGATAAACGAGGTCGAGGTCATGCTGCCGGAGAAGCGCTTGAAGAGCGCGCTCGTGGAAGCCTTGCTGCGTCGTTTCTACACTCGCTACGAGCAGCTCTACGGACGCGGCTCTTCCTACGGCCAAGCGCGATTGGAAATCGTCACGCTGCGCCTGCGCGCGACCGCGGCAACGCCGCGTCCCAAGCTCTCGCCGGCCAGGAGACTCAGCCCCAGGATCAGCGCCAAAGCGGGACTCGGCAAGCGGGATATCTATTGGGCCGATTTGAAGAGAGCGGCGAGAAGCCCGATCTACGACGGCGCTCTTCTCGTGCCGGGCAACCGCGTCGTCGGTCCCGCGGTGATCGAGACCACCGATACCACCGTCGTGGTGCATCCGCGCCGTTCACTCAAGGTCGACGCGTTCGGCAATTTTGAAATTAGTTTTGGAAAATGAGAAACGGAAGGACCGCGATGCCCAAAATAAGCGAAATGAAAGGCAGCGCCTTCGACGGCAGGAAAATGGGCTACGTGCCGCCGAAGAAGCTGTCGATCTCCCGCAAGCTCAAGCTGCAGAGCAAGCATGTCAAAAGCATCGACCCGATCACCTACGAGGTCGTCCGGCACGCGCTCTGGCACGTGAATGAAGAGCACGGCGCGACGATCCAGCGCCTCTCGGGTTCGCCGGTCGCCATGTACGCGCTCGACCTTAACCCCTCGATCCTCACCGAGGACGGCGAGTTCGTGTACTTCGGACCCTACATGCAGTACATGTCCGGCGTCACCGACACGCAGGTGAAGTGGGTTCTCGAATACCGCAGCGAGAATCCAGGCATCCGCGACGGCGACATGTTCCTCGCCAACGACCCCTGGGTCGGCGCCGCACACCAGCAGGACGTGATGCTGATCTGCCCCGTATTCTGGAAGGGCGAGCTCTTCTGCTGGGTGACCAATTGCCTGCATCAATACGACTTGGGCGGCATCACGCCCTCGTCGTTCTGCGGCTCGGCGAAAGACGCGTTCGAGGAAGGCATTTGCATCCCGCCGGTGAAGATCGTGGAAGGCAACGAGATCAGGCGCGACATCGAGGAGCTTTATCTGCGCTCCTCGCGCAAGCCCGAAGCGGTCGCGCTCGATTTTCGCGCCCAGCTCGCGGGCAACATCACCGCCCGCGACCGGGTACTCGCGCTGATCCGCCGCTACGGACCGGAAGTGGTCAAGGGGGTGATGAAGCGCATCATCGATAACGCCGAAGCCGCGTTCCTGAAAAAGCTCAGGCGTCTGCCCGACGGTGTCTGGCGCGAGCGCTCCTATGTCGAGTGCTGCCGACCGGGCGACCGCGGCACCTATCGCGTGATGCTGACGCTGCGCAAGAGAGGGTCGAAGCTCGTCTTCGAGAACGAAGGCACGGCGCCACAGGGTGGAGCGATGAACGCGACCTATTCCGGATGGCGCGGCTCGATCATGGTGGCGTTGAACCAGCTCTTGTGCTGGGACCAGTACTTCTGCATCGGCGGCGCGTTGCGGCACGTCGAATTCGACCCCACTCCGGGAACGTTCAATTGCGCGAATTTCCCCGCGTCGGTGTCCACCGCCCCTATCCAGGCGATGGAGATATCGCTCTACCCGGCCTACAACGTGCTCTCGAAGATGATCCACAGCGACGCACAGATGCGCAAGGACATCATGTGCATCGGTGGCACCAGTCAATGGCCGGCCACGATCTTTCGCGGCGTCGATCAATGGGGCGAGCCTTACGGCTACCTGCTCGTCGATCCGATCGGCGGTGCGATCGGCGCCTTCGCCACCGGCGACGGGATCTCGACCGGCGGCCAGTCGCGCACACCGATCTGCAAGCTGCCCAACGTCGAGCATACCGAGCAGACATTCCCGCTGTTATTTCTGTATCGCAAGGAGATCGTCGATTCCGGGGGTGCGGGACGCTATCGCGGCGGGCTCTCCGCCGAGTCCTGCTTCATCCCCCATCGCACCGACGCGATCACCCAGGACACGCTCTCTTCGGGTAACGCGATTCCAACGTCGCCGGGGATGATGGGCGGCTATCCTGCGACCACCAACGCCTACAAGTTCAAACGAGCCAGCGACATTCTCGAGCGCATGGCCGCACGCGAGATGCCGGCTGACATCGCCGCCGTGAAAGGCGAGGAAGTTACCCTGCAGTTGCGTCAGGAGAACTTCCTGCAGCAACCCCGGGACGTTTACGCGGTCATCTGGTCCGCGGGGGGCGGTTTCGGTGATCCGCTGGAGCGCGACGCTTCGAGCGTGCGCGAAGACGTGATCGACAATCGCTCGGTGTCGATCGCCGCGGCGCGCGAGATCTACGGCGTCGTGATCTCCGCCGACGGAGTCGTGGATGCGACGGCCACACGCATGCTGCGTATCAGCCGGCGCGAAGCGAACCGCAAGAAAGATGGCCGCGTCGCGCGCCTGGGCGGCCCCCTACTTGCGCGCCTGACGGACAGCCTCGAGCTGCGCCGTGAAGAGGACGGCGTGCACGCCGCTTGCTGCCGATGCGCCGTCGACCTGGGGCTCGCGCGCGGCAACTATAAGGAGCAATGCGTGCGCCGCGATGCCGATATCGGTGCCGCCAACCCGAACATCGGCGATTACCGGCGTTACATCGACGATCGCCCGGTGTTCAGGCAGTTCTTCTGCCCGGGCTGCGGATCGCTGATCGAAAACGAAGTCGCGCGCGAGAACGATCCGGTCTTGCACGACATCGAGTTGCATATGCGCTAAGCCTCCCGCGATGAGCCTACCACCTACGCCACGCGAGCGCGTCCCCTATTCGGCGATCGTCGATCGGCCGGCGCTGGTTCTTCCGGACGACGGGCGCATGATCGTGTGGACGATCGTCAACGTCGAGGACTGGGGCATCGAGCGGCCGATGCCGCGCACGGTGCTGTCGCCGCCCATGGGTCAGCCGCTCTTGCCCGACCTGCCGAACTGGGCCTGGCACGAGTACGGCATGCGCGTGGGGTTCTGGCGGCTTTTCGACTGCATGCAGAAATTCGGTGTGACGCCGACGCTCGCGATCAACGGCGTGGTGTGCCGCAACTATCCGCGCATCGCGCAGGCGGCGAAGGACGCGGGCTGGGAATTCATGGGCCACGGCTGGCTGCAGCAGCCGCTGCACCAGGTCGAGGACCAGCGCGCGGCGATCCGCGAAACGATGGATGCGATTCGCGCCTTCACCGGCAGGCCGCCGCGCGGCTGGGAAAGCCCCGGTCTGGCCGAGACTTTTGACACCATCGACTGCCTCGCGGAGGCGGGCATCGAATATGTCGCCGACTGGGTGCTCGACGACCAGCCGGCCTACATCGCGACCGCGCACGGCCCGATGCTCTCCGTTCCCTACACCGTCGAGATCAACGACATCGCGATGATGGTGGTCCAGCACCACTCGGCCGAGGAGATGCTGCGCCGCGGCAGCGCCCAGTTCGATCGCTTGTACGAAGAGAGTGCGGTGTCGCGCCGGATCATGGCGATCAGCGTGCACCCTTACGTGTCGGGGGTTCCGCACCGTATCGCCTACCTCGAGCAACTCTATCGGTATGTCCTGGCTAAGCCCGGTGTGTTGCACTGGACCGGCGAGCAGATTCTGGATTGGTATCGAGCCCAGGTGTCGCCGCACGCGATGAGCAAAAGCGAGCGCCGAAGTTGATTGACAGCACGGAAAACGGGTGTAAGCATCGTTCTGCCTTAGGAGGAGGTGATTGGAATGAACAGACTCACGACATGGTTCTCGACCGGGGTCTTAGCCCTCTCGGTCGTACTCGTTGCACCCGTGCACGCGCAACAGCCGCCGCCGTTGAAGATCGGTTTCGGCATGAGCCTAACCGGTCCACTCGCCGGCAACGGCAAGGCGGCGTTGATCGCCATGCAAATCTGGGCCGAGGACGTCAACGCTAAGGGCGGGATCCTCGGCCGCAAGGTCGAGCTCGTCTATTACGACGACCAGACCAACCCCTCGACGGTGCCGAGCATCTACAACAAGCTGCTCGACGTCGATAAGGTGGATCTGCTGGTGTCGGGCTACGGCACGAACGTCATCGCGCCGGCGATGCCGATCGTGATGCAGCGGAACATGGCCTTCATGGGCCTGTTCGGCCTCAACGTCAACTCGAAATTCAATTACGACCGCTACTTCCAGATCATGCCCGCGGGGCCCGAGCCGGCAATCGGCTGGACGCAGGGATTCTTCGATACCGCCATGGGTCTTGCAGCCAAGCCGCAAACGATTGCGCTGGTGGGAGCTGACGCCGAGTATCCGGCGCTGGCGCTGGAAGGCGCGCGCGCACAGGCCAAGCGGACCGGGCTGAAGGTGGTCTACGACAAGACTTATCCGCCCAACACGGTCGACTTCTCGCCGATCCTGCGCGCGATTCAGGCGACTAATCCCGATCTGGTCTTTGTCGCCTCGTATCCGCCGGATTCGGCCGGGATGGTGCGCGCGGCGAACGAGGTCGGACTCAAGACGCGAATGTTCGGCGGCGGGATGGTCGGCCCGCAATTCGCGGCGCTCAAGACGCAACTCGGACCGTTGCTGAACGGCATCGTCAACTACGAGACATTCGCACCCGATGTCGCCGGCAAGTTTCCGTTCCTGGAACAATTCCTCGCCAAATACCAAGGACGCGCCGTCAAGGAAGGCGTCGACCCGCTCGGGTTCTATCTGCCGCCGTATGCCTACGCGATGATGCAGGTGCTGGAGCAATCGATCAAGGCCGTTGGCGGACTCGACCAGGCGAAGCTCGCCGATTACATGCACACGTACGAGTTCGACACCTTTGTCGGTAAGGTCCGCTTCGCCAAGAACGGCGAGTGGGCGGTACCGCGCATGCTGACGGTGCAGTACCACGGCATCGCCGGCAACGACCTTGAGCAGTGGATGAAACCGGGTCACGTCACCGTGCTGGCCCCGGCGAGCTACAAGACCGGCGCCGTGATGGCGCCGTATCACGACAACAAGAAATAGCGGCGTAGCGCCTCCGGCGATGGAATTCCCGACGGCGTTGGTGCTCAACGCCATCATCGCCGGGCTGTTGCTCGGCGGTTTCTACGCGGCCGTGAGCGTCGGCATCTCGATCTCGTTCGGGATGCTCGACGTGGTCAACATCGCCCACCCCGCATTCATCATCCTCGGCTCGTACATCGCCTACATCGTCAACGACCGGATGGGGCTCGACCCGATCGCGGTGTCGGTCGTGCTGTCGCCGCTCTTTTTCGCGCTCGGGATGCTGCTCTACCGTATCTATTACCTGTGCTTCGAAAAACGCGGCCAGGAGTCGCTGCGTGGACTCGCCTTCTTCTTCGGCATCCTGTTTATCACCGAAGTTGCGTTGGTACTGATCTTCGGCGTCGATTACCGCATGGTGCAGACCGCCTACTCGGAGACGACCTGGAGGCTCGGCCCGGTCGATTTCCCCATGCGCCTGGTGGTGCCGTTTCTGGTGTCGGTGACGATGGTCGTCGGTGTGCAGCTATTCCTCACCCACACTTTCTTCGGCCGCGCCGTATTGGCGGTGGCGCAGGACCAGCTTGCGCTGCGCCTGATGGGCGTCAATCCGACTCGCGTGAAGGGGCTCGCGTTCGCGCTCTCGATCGCGACCGCCGGCGTGGCGGGTGCGTTCCTGATCGTCATCCAGCCGGTGCAACCTGCCCTCGGGCGCGAGTACATCGGCTTGGTGTTCGCGGTCTGCGTGCTGGGCGGCATGGGCTCGATCTGGGGGACCTTGGTCGGCGCCTTCGTGCTGGGACTCGCGGAGTCGTTTACATCCACCTTTTTCGGTCCGTCGTGGGCACCAGCGGTCTCGTTCGGATTGCTGCTTGCCACGCTCGCTTTCAGACCCTCAGGGTTGCTCGGCCGATGAGCAACCGGATGTTCGCCACCATCACCTTCGCGAGCGCTCTCGTGCTCGCCGGGGCAAGCCAACTCATCGCCAACGATTACTTCTTTTCCGCGGCGTACACGGTGCTGCAGTTCATCATCCTCGCCACGGCATGGAATATCCTCGGCGGCTACACCGGCTACGTTAACTTCGGCTCGGCGGCGTTCTTCGCGGTGGGAGCCTACAGCACGGTGTTCCTCTACAAAGCGCTGCACCCGCCGCTTCCCGTCATGATCCTGGCAGGCACGCTTGCCGCCGGCGTACTCGGACTGGCGGTCGGCTATCTCACGTTGCGCATGCGCGGAGTGTTCTTTGCGATCGCTACGCTCGCCCTCTCGGTCGTGCTGTATACCTTCGTCGTAAATTGGGATTACGTCGGCGGCGCCCGCGGCGCATATATCCTGCAGCCGCGTGAAGTGCCATTCGGGCTGCGTCGCTACATTCATCTGCTCTACTCGGCGATGGTGCTGATGACGGCGCTGGCGCTTGTCGTCGCCCGCGCGATCGAGACATCGTTCATCGGACGCGGCTTGGCCGCAATACGCGACGACGAGCTCGCCGCGGAATGCGCCGGCGTGCCGACCTTGCGGCTGAAGCTCTTTTCCGCGACGGTGAGCGGCGCGCTGATGGGGATGGCGGGGACCACGTTTCCGTATTACCTGTCTTACGTCGAGCCGAGCGCGGCATTCAATCTCTCGTATGCGGTCAACAGCATCGCAATGCCGCTGATCGGCGGCATGATGAGCTGGTTCGGCCCGCTGATCGGCGCGGTGCTGCTCGGCACGGTCCAACAAGTCGTCCAGGTAACGATTTCCTCGGCCTGGAACCTGCTCATCGTTGGCGTGTTGCTGGTGCTGTTTGTGACCCTCGCTCCGAACGGCATCATGGGCTGGGTCGACGCATGGCGGCGGCGGAGGAAACGGTGAGCGAGCCGCTCCTGCAAGTCTCCGGTGTCACCAAGCGCTTCGGCGGGAGACCGCGGAGCGCGGCGCCTCGGCACGTGCGCAGCGGAGCGGGCTCAGGAAGCCGCAGATGATTCCGTCACCCACGAGCGAGCCGCTTCTGCAAGTCTCCGGTGTCACCAAACGCTTCGGCGGCTTCGTCGCG
>Ga0209118_1000362_pt1 | contig 26307 bp, 21 predicted proteins | sample BlaSpr_A8_Ref_M1_FD_187988 | JGI IMG/M metagenome (GOLD analysis project Ga0209118, IMG submission 187988) | Forest soil microbial communities from Thunder Bay, Ontario, Canada - Black Spruce, Ontario site 2_A8_Ref_M1 (SPAdes) (version 2) | ecosystem: Environmental > Terrestrial > Soil > Boreal...
CAAATCATCACGGGCGCTCAGGATCAAAACCGGCGAAGCCACGCCCTGCCGGCGTAAGCGACGAAGGACCTCGACGCCATCCAGATCAGGCAGGCCGAGATCCAGGATCACCAGTGGATAGGGAGTCGTGCTGCAGGCGGCAACGGCAGCATGCCCCGAATGGACGACATCGGTCGCATAATCCGCCTGGGCCAACGAATTAACAAGGCCATCGGCGAGTTCCAAGTCATCTTCAACAACCAATATGCGCACTTTTTGGAGTTCGCCAAGGTTTCGGCTAGCTTCGGGGTTGTTCAGTACCTATCCTAATTTGCCAGATTTTCCCGCTCGGGAATTGGGAGCAATAATAAGCTCCAGGCCGAACCCTCCCTTCGCTCGACGAACCCTCAAAAGCCAGGGGTTTCATTTTTTTTCCATTGATCGGGCGGGCGTTTGTGCTGAGACAGCGTCGGCGCGATTCCACCAGCCGCCGCCCAGTGCCTGGAACAAAGCCGCCGTGTCGGCGTAGCGGTTGGCGCGCGCCTGCACGAGATTGATTAACGCCTGCTGATAGGACTGCTCAGCGGTGAGCTGCGTCAAGTAGCTGATCGAACCCAGCTCCATCTGCCGGCGCGCGATGTCGAGGCTCTCGGCGGCGGCACGCTCGGCACGCAAGCTCGCTTTCAGGGCATCGGCGTCATATTGGAGCGCGCGCAGCGCGTCCGCCACGTTCTGAAAGGCTGTGATCACTGCGCTGTGATACTGCGCAACGGCTTGATCGAGAGCGGCCTCAGCAGCACGCTTTCTGTGCAGCAGCGTGCCGCCCTGGAAAATCGTTTGCGTCACGCTGCCCGCCACGCTCCAAAAGACGTTGCCGGTCTGGAACAGCTGACCGATTTGGGTCGCGGTTCCACCGTATGCGGCGCTGAGGGTGACCTGCGGCAGCATGTTGGCGATGGCGACGCCGACCTCGGCGCTCGCGGAGTGCAATTGCGCCTCGGCGGCGCGCACGTCCGGGCGTTGCTCCACCAGCTTGGACGGCAGGCTGACCGGCAGCTCCTGGGGCAACTGCAGCGCCGAAAGCTCGAACCTCTCGGCCAACTCTTCGCTCGGAAACCGACCAGCGAGTGCGGTTAACAGGTTGCGCTGTTGCGCCAATTGCTTCTGCAACGGTGGCAGCGTTGCTTCCGTCTGCGCAAGGGTTGCTTCCTGGGCCTTGACGTCTGCCATCGCGAGCGCCCCCAGTTCGAAATTGCGCCGCAGCAACTCCAGTTGCTCGGTCTCGATCTTGACGACTTCCTGGGTCGCTGCGATCTGACCGCGTAGTGCAGCTTCTAGCACCGCCGCTGCGACCACGTTGGAGGTCAGGGTCAGGTAAGTCGCTTCGAGCTGGAAGCGCTGCGACTCGGCCAGCGCCTGAACTGATTCCACCTGCCGCCGGTTGCCGCCGAATGCGTCTGCGACATAGGACACGCTCACCTGGGCGGTGTAGAGGTTGAAGAGCGAAGCGCCCGAAGTCAATGTGGGTGAGACGGTGCCCACGGCATTCCTCTGCCGGCTGGGCGAGAAGCTAGCCTGAATGGCGGGATAGTATGCACCCTGCTGCGCGTAGACGTTTTCCATCGCCCCGCGCAGCGCAGCTTGTGTCGCTTGCAGGTTGGGATTGGCCTTCAGGGACTTCTCGATGAGGGCATTGAGCGGCTCGGAATGGAACAGCGTCCACCACTGCCCAGGGATGTCCAAGTCACGCACGAAGCGTTGCGCTTCGCCCCCGGCGGTATCCGCCGCGCTGGTCTGCGCGGGCAGAGATTCGGCTGTGTACTGGTTAATCCGTGGTGCGGTTGGCCGATGAAAATCCGGTCCAGCCGCGCAACCGGTGACCAAGACCAAGACTGCCGAGGCGACATAGCAGCGCAACGCCCGGCGACTCTGCCCTGCCACCGATTGGCCGAGCGACCGCGGCACATCACGACGAAGATGGTTTCTGGTGCTCATGGTTTTCCGACGCTCACAAATGGCAACCTGCAATGGAGTTAGCCCGCGGCCTCGATCCGACGTGCGGCCGCTCCAGCAACAAGGACGCGTGTCAGGGGCGCTCAGGGGTCCTCACTCGGCCGCCCGAGGCCGCGGCTGCCCCTCGATACCCGGTGTCCGCCGCGAGAACAGCGTGATCAACACGGGCAACACGATGAGGATCAGTACGGGGGCGAGCAGGATGCCTCCCACCACCACAAGCGCAAGCGGTTTTTGCACCTGCGAGCCGATTCCGTTCGACACAGCTGCGGGGGCCAGGCCGATGCACGCCACAATGCAGGTCATCATAACCGGCCGCATCTGTACGCGGCAGGTGTGCAGGATAGCGCTGTCGCGATCGAGTCCGGCCTCGACGTGCTGGTTGTAATACGAGAGCACAATGATCCCGTCCATGGCGGCAATGCCGAACAGCGCGACAAAACCAATCGCCGCGGAGACACTGAACGGCGTGGCGGTAAGGTAGAGGGCGAAGACGCCGCCGATCAGCGCCATCGGAATAACGCTTGCGACGAGAAGCACATCGACCAGAGACCCGAAATTTATGTAAAGCAGAATGCAGATCAAAAGGAAGCTGAGCGGCACGACAATAGCGAGCCGCTGCAGGGCGTCCTGGAGATTGCCGAACTCGCCCACCCACTCCAGGCGGTAGCCACCGGGGACGTGTACTTGTGCTCCCACTTCGCGCTGTGCCTCGAGTACGGCCGTGCCGAGGTCGCGTCCACGCACGCTGAATTTGATCGGGATGTAGCGTTCCTGCTGCTCACGATAGATGAATGAGGCGCCGGACACCAGGCGGATCTGGGCGACGTCGGTCAATGGGATCTGGACGACGCCGTTACCGCTCGAGTTTGGCGCACCCACGGTGATGCGCTTGATGGCGTCTAGATGCTGGCGGTATTCCGGCGCCAGGCGGATGACCATGGGAAAGTGCCGGTCGCTGCCGTCTTCGAATAGATCGCCGGCCGCCTGACCACCAATCGCCGCCTGAATGGTGGCGTTAATGTCGCCAGGTGCGAGCCCGTAGCGGGAAGCGCGGGCGCGGTCCACATCAATCCTAATGGTCGGCTGGCCCAGCGAATTGAGCACCGCGAGATCGGTAATGCCCGGAACTGTGCGCATGACGTCCCTGATCTGCTTGGCGGTCTTTTCCAGTGTCTCGAGATCGTTGCCAAATAACTTGACGGAGTTTTCGCCCTTGACTCCGGAGGCCGCCTCTTCGACGTTGTCCTGAATATACTGGGAGAAGTTGAATTCAACTCCGGGAAATTGCGCCTCGAGCTTCGCTGTCATCTGCTCGGTCAGCCTCTCCTTATCCAGCCCCGCCGGCCAGGCGTCGAACGGTTTGAGTGGAACAAAAAATTCGGTATTGAAGAAGCCCGTGGCATCCGTGCCGTCGTCAGGCCTGCCATGTTGGGAGACGACCGTATGCACCTCCGGGAAGTCTTTGATCGTCTTGCGCATTTGGTTGACGTAGCTGTCACCCTCCTCAAGGGAGACCGACGGCGGCATCGTGGCGCGGATCCACAGGTTCCCCTCTTCGAGCTTGGGGAGAAACTCGAGCCCCAAGGTGCGTACGGCCGCGCCGGCAAGGACCAGCAGTACGATCAGCGCGCCTAAAGTTACGATTTTGTTGGCAAGCGCGAACTCCATCATCGGCTCGTAGACGCGGCGCAAGAGCCGTACCACAATCGTCTCGGTCTCGCTACCTTGGTGGGGGAGCAGCAGCGAGCTCAATGCCGGCGAGACGGTAAAGGTCGCGATCAGCCCGCCGGCGATGGCGTAGGCGTAGGTCTTCGCCATCGGCCCGAAGATATGTCCCTCTATACCGCTCAGCGTAAAGAGTGGCACGAAGCCGGCGATAATGATCGCGGCAGAGAAGAAAATTGCCCGATTCACTTCCATTGCCGAGTTTGCGATGACCGCAAACCTGCCATGCAGACCGATGTTGGCGCGGACGCGATGCAGCATCGCCTCGCCGGACCGACGCGCCTCTGCGCTTTCTGTGAGGTGCCGGAAGATGTTCTCGACCATGATGACCGAGGCATCGACCACCAAGCCGAAATCGATCGCACCCACCGAGAGCAGGTTCGCGGACTCGCCGCGCAACACCATGAGGCCGATGGCGAAGGCAAGTGCGAACGGTATCGTGACGGCGACGACGATGGCGCTGCGCAGATTGCCGAGGAAAGCCCATTGAAGCAGGAAGATAAGCACAATGCCCGCGAGCATATTGTGCAGCACGGTGCGCGTGGTGAGGTTGATCAGGTCGGTACGGTCGTAGATTCTTTCGATCCGCACCCCGGGCGGCAGGATGCCGGAGCCGTTGATTTTTGCCACCTCCGTTACGACCCGCTGAATGGTAGGCATACTCTGTTCGCCGCGGCGCATCAGGACGGTGCCCTGGACGATATCGTCGTCATCGTCATGCCCGGCGATGCCGAGCCGGGGCTGGTGGCCCACGGTCACCTTCGCAATGTCGCTCAGCAAAACGGGCGTGCCCTGGTTCGAAGTCAGCACCGTCCTGCGCACATCATCCATCGAGTGGACCAGGCCAACACCGCGCACCACCGCCGATTGTGGTCCGATGTTTACGGTTTGACCGCCGACATTGATGTTGCTGTTGTTGAGCGCCTGCAGCACCTGCGCGAGCGTTATCCCATAGGCGATCAAGGCGTTTTGATCGATGGTAATGTCGTAGGTCTTGGTTTTGCCGCCCCACCCAGTGACGTCAACGACGCCGGGCACAGCCTTGAAGCGGCGCTCAAGAATCCAGTTCTGTATTGTTTTAAGATCAGTGACCGAGTACCCAGGAGGGCCCACGACTTGGTAGCGGTAGATCTCCCCGATCGGACTCCATGGCGAAATTTGCGGCTGGGCCCCGTTGGACAGTGGTCCCAGTTGGGACAGCCGATTGATCACCCACTGCTCGGCCTGTTCATACGTGAAGTCATAGGTGAACTGAAGTTTGACGTCGGAAAGGCCAAACAGCGAAATGGTCCGAATAGCGGTGACATGGGGAATGCCCGCCATTTGGACCTCGATCGGAATGGTGATGTAGCGCTCGATCTCCTCGGCCGACTGGCCTGCGCTCTGGGTGACGATATCGACGAGCGGCGGCACCGGATCGGGATAGGCCTCGATGTTGAGCTTGAAGAAGCTCACGATACCGGCGATGAAGATGAAAAGGAGCACGACGACGATGAGCACGCGTTGCTTCAAGGCAAAGGTAATGACCGAATTCATTGCTCTTTGCCCCAGGACCGAAACGGGCGACTGTTGTTATAGTTGACGGTTCGCCGATCAGCGGCCCGCTTGGTTGATCAATCGCTCTTTGCTGCACGATCGATGAATAGCGTGCCGCTGGTTACGATTTTCTCTCCCGGCTCAAGCCCGGCGAGGACCTCGACCATGCCGTTCATCGTTCGTCCGGTGCGGATCTGTCGGGAGGCGATGACGTCGCTCTTCATTGCGACCCATACCCGCGCTGTGTCGCCTTCGTAGACCACAGCCCTCTCGGGCACCGCGGGCGCCGCAGATTCATCCCCGGTGACGATGCTGAAGCTCGCGAACATTTCCGGCTTCAACGCCCCATCTGGGTTCTCGACCTCGGCGCGCACCGGCAAGCGCCGCGTCAGGGGATCGATCGAGGGTGCCACGTAGGTGAGTCTCGCGTTGAACACCCGGTCCGGAAAGGCCAATACGTGAACTTCCGCCGCCTGACCCCGCCGCATGAGTGGCGCATCCGACTCGCGCACATGGGCGATGAGCCAGATCGTTGACAGATCACCGATCGAATACACCGGGTTGGAGGCACTTGCTTGGATGTACTGGCCGAGACCGACCTGGCGGTCCGTCACCGTACCGCTGATCGGTGCCAGCACGAAGGCCTCTGGGTTGATCTTCCCCGATCTCTCGAGAGCTCCGATCTCGGCGTCGGTCTTGCCCAGGATGCGCAGTCGGTTGCGCACCATAGCGAGGGCGGACTCGGCAGCGCGGAAATTGTTGGTGGCAGTGACCAGATCGGACTGGCTCTGCTGCCAGTCCTGCAGCGAGCCGCCCTTCGCATCGTACAACGCGTGCTTGCGCTGTTCGTTGGTTTGCGCCTGCGCGAGTTGTGAGCGTGCCGTGGCGAGGGTGGCAGCGTTGCTCAGCAGGTCGTTTTGTCCCTGTACGAACTCTGATGCGGCAAGCGCCAATAAGGGTGCACCTTGCCGGACGTGGTCGCCTAGGTTGGCAATGACCTTGGTGACCCGCCCAGAATAGGGCGAGAAGACCTGCGTTGTCCTGTCGTTGTCGAGTGCGATCTTACCGTCCGTCACCTGCTCGGTGCGAAAGGTCATTTTTGCGACCGGCGCCACCTTGAGGTTCGCCAATTGAGCGGCTGTTGCTCGGAATGTGCCGGGGGGAATGGCCTCCTCCGAGTTCGGGACCGCGCTTACTTTGGACCTGCTACCGAGAGCGCGGACACCCCATCCAAGGCCAATAACCGCGCTGCCGACGAGCGCGACCAAGAGAACGACGAGCAACTGGGAGCGCCGCGACAAGGTCCGCGACATGGGTGATGGAGGTGGCGATTCGGTCTCTTGCATGATATTCGCAGTAGTCAGATCAAATTGCAGCTTTCACGAAACACATTGACGGCTGCGTCCCGATTGCAATCATGCCAAGGCGATGTCCCGGTTGCCTGCCAGCAGCAGGTGTTCCGCTTCAGCCAAGGTGAGCGCATGAGCATGGGGGCCCGCGTTCAAAAGACGACGGGGGTCCGATCAACCGAAAAAATGAAAACGCTCGCTATGCGGGGCTCGTCGAACCAAGGGACTTCGGCTTGGGTTTATTTTTGCGCGCAATTCCTGAGTCAGCGGGAGAATCTGGCAAATTAGGATAAAAACTGAACCTTGCCGGAACCTTGCCGAACTCCAAAAACGTGCGCAGATTGGTTGTTGAAAGACGACTTTGGGCTCGCCAATGGCCTGGTAATTCGCCCAAGCGAGTTATATGACCGATGTCCTTTTATTCGGGACGCCTCGGAGTTTCCGATCGGTCTAAGTCGACAGCAGCTACTACGGCATCCCCACGACGGAAAATGGACCGCTATAGACGGAGCGAACCCCGACTCGGCGACATCAGCATTAGACCGTGCCGCTTCTTCTCGTTCGAATATTTCGACATGTTGCGTCACCTCACCGTCCCAGTTCTAATAAAACTCTCTCTGGGAGAGGCGAAGTCGCCTCCGCACTCGATCTGTGGTCCGGTCAAAACCGTGCACGCGGGTCCGCACCCCAAGTATTTGGTCGCGAACACGGGGTTACCTACTACAACTTGATATCAATCCAGTTCACCGGGCTCCACGGCATCACCGTTCCGGGCACGTTGCGCGATAACCTGTTACTGCTCGCTCTCGTGCTCGAGCAGCAAACCGAACTGCAGCCGACCCAGATCATCACCGACACGAGCGCCCATTCCGATGCGGTATTCGGCTTGTTCCGCCTGCTCGGCTGTCGCTTCAGCCCGCGCCTGGCGGATCACGCATTGTATCGGGCCAAAGGAGAGGGTCGCGATCGTTTCAAGTTGGAAGTCCGATCCGGACGATGTGGCGATTGTCCAGGCCATCATCTCGCTTGGGCATAACCTGGGTCTGCGGGTAGTCGCCGAGGGGGTGCAAACCGAGGGTCAACTGGCTTTTCTGGTCGCCAAGGGCTGTGATGAAATGCAGGGGTACTTCTTCAGCAGGCCACTGCCCGCCAAGGACATCCAGGCCCTGCTGCAGGAAGGCCGCCGACCGCCCGAAAGCCTGTTGCAAAAGCAGCGGCGCCAGCGCACCTCGCTGCTGGCTGATGACGATCACAATATCGTTGCGTCCCTCCAGCTACTGCTCCGCCGTGAGGCTGCCGGCTGCTGACTGCCAATAGCGGTCAGCAGGGGCTGGACTTGCTGGCGAAGAACGAAGTGAACGTCATTGTCTCCGACCAGCGCGTCACGATATGTCACCAAGGCATTGCTGGGTGGCAACAAGATAGGCTAGGGTCTGGGCCAAGGGCGCTTTCCTCACAACATGTACCAAGAAATACGCCCGTGCCAATTTCCGGCGAGAAATTGCAATTTGTCAACCTGCGTCTTCGATCATCGCGCCCTGCGGAAAATCAGTGTACGCTTCGCGCTGGTAATCGATCGACCCGAAACGTCACGATGATTCCCGACGGCACAATCCCCATCATCGCGCACGCGATTCAGCTTGCGATCGCACCGGTGTTTCTGCTGACGGGAATCGCCTCCCTACTTGGCGTCATGGCCAACCGGCTGGCGCGCGTGATCGATCGTGCGCGAGCGCTCGAGCAAGCCTGGGCACAATTGGACCAGCCGGCCCGTACGGCGGGACTCGCCGAATTTCGCAGTCTCGAGCGTCGGCGCCATCTGGCGAGCTGGTCGATCAATTTCAGCACATGCGCCGCGTTGATCGTATGTGTCGTCATCGTCACCTTGTTCGTCGAGGAATTCTTTCAGGCCGACCTCAAGTGGCTTGCGGGCGGCTTGTTCGTCTGCGCGATGATCTCGCTCATTTGCGGCCTCTTCTCGTTCCTGAGGGAGGTGTATCTTGCCACGCTCACCGTTCGGATCGATCTTGCGCGGTTCGGCGGATGATGAAACACGCAAACGCGAGTCGCCGTCAACGGTCAGCTGAACCAATTGATCCAAGCCACTCCTGGCAAGCCGTTAGTTCGCTCCTGAAGGAAGTATGGACATGCCGATGACGTGGCAACTAGTGCTGTTGTTCGCCGCGCTGTGCAACATCGACTTGATGGTTCGTAACTACCTTGGCCACCGCCCGCCCCTTTGGACCGGAAACAATAACAGTGCGGTGTGTCACTTCGCCAATTGGGGGTAAGCGACTAGTCTATCCACCTTACCCACTGGAGACGCACCACATGGACACGGCGACCGAAGTAAACGGCAACCAGTTTGTCAATACCAACGTGGCCTCGCTTCAGGAAAATGATGTCCGCGTGATTGCATACGCTATCCTCGAACTCGCGGACTCTCTGCAACGCGAAGAACAACCTTGCGTAGCCACCATAAGCGAGTCAATCATGGCCTTGGCGGCCGAGCTAGTGGACATGTGCCTCGAAACCGAAAACGACAACCGCCACATTTGGGAAGGCGCGCCGGCTGCCCAGCAATGAGCCTCGCCGCAGTTGCGTAGCGCATCGCCAGGCCGGTTGCTTCCGCACTGGGGCACCTGTGCCCTGTCGACAATATCGACTAGATGACTGGCGAAAGCAATCAGCCGCGCTGCTGTATGGTGAGGTTCACGTTGCGCTGGCTGGGTTTTTCGCATGACCGATGGCCCCGGTGAAAAGAAACATTTCAGACTGGCGCCTGGCATGGAACGAGCGTCTTATCAGTGAGTGGGCCGTCGTCGGGATGAAACGCGGCTAGCATCAACTTTGTGCCCACGAGCTCGTCACGAAATTTTCAGGCTTTCCGCACGGCGAGTTCAACCTCCTTGATGCTTGGAAAACTGCCGTCTCATGATCGGCGCGAAGAAACAGACAGCGGACCTTGTTGGCGTGTTGGCGTGAGGCTGTTGCAACAGGTCGAGCGGGAGAGTGCGTCCCTTGCGGAACGCTTCGATATCAGTGCGCGTCTTGAGCGACTGGCCCCGCCGCATGACCAATACCATTTAGCCGGCTGGTTGTGATTTCGGACGATGATGCCTTGAGTATGTAGCCAAGAAAGGGCTTCCGCGAGTGCGATTGCAACCTGTTCCTGGGCGGCAGGAGGATAGCCGCCGCCTGCACGGGAAACATTGCCGGCATGAAGCCGTCAATCATGAAGCCCGATTGTGATACACCAGGTATGAGCTCAACCAGGATGCCAGCAAGCTCTTCCGGCTCCAGTGCAAGGAGGCCTTCAGATCTGGAAAGATCGTCAACACGGACGGGGGCATTGGAATGCCGGTTCCTATCTGGAGTCTGAGTGTGCTTCGAGACCCTGTTACAGCGGCGATTCCACCGCACCGCCTCGGGAGCGCAGATCGATCCCACACATGATGCGCGCCGCACAGCAGCGTCTATTCGCGCAACTGAGCCTCGAGCATTGTCAATAGAGTCAGCTTGTCCTCGTCAGCGAGGTAGGGATCGTGCGCAATGTTCACGGCCATTTCCACCGCCGTTGGGTCGCTTGCCGACCCGAGTATTTCCGTCACAAGCCTTTCTGCCTTGGCATTTATGGACTCTTGCGGTTGTGTCTCGAATTGACATTCAGTGGTGGCGAAGGGTGGCGATCCCGCTTCCACGGCAGGAGCGATTGAGTCGCCGTACAATCCGCCGCCAACCGGGACGAAGCCTTCGCCGATAAGAGATGCCGCCATTTTCCGAGTCTGCTCATGACGTTTTTGTTGCCGGCGCAAAACGTCTCGGAATTGCTTGTGATGTCGATCTTGTTCCCTGTCGACATCACTCCTACCGTCATCTTCGTTGTAACCCATATCCGATTCCTCCGAGGCCATGATCTGACCAAAGCACATCCAATCCGTCAGGCGGTGGTTCAGACGCGAGCGACGAGGTTATACCTGCCGCCGATAGGGGTAAATGCGACAAAAGACATAAGCCAAAAGTCGTAGTTGCCGCGTTGCCCTAGATTCGAGGACGCGAGCTATGGTCAGGGCGCGTCTACAAGGCAAGTTGAATGGGAAAGCCTCGATCATGCCCAAAAGATGGGTTTCGTGGTCTACGCGCTCAACCCCAAGGACCCCTGCTTCACCGACGACTGCCACAGCCCAGTGACGCAATCGCGACTCGCTGTATACTGTACCCCAGTATACCTCCTGACAGAGACCGCCATGCCTAATACCATCCAGGACAAGAAAAGGCTTCTGACTCGCGTACGCCGTATCAAGGGCCAGGTCGAAGCGCTCGAGGGAGCCCTGGCACAGAAAAGCGCCAGTGCGGCGATCCTTCAACAGATTGCCGCCATCCGCGGAGCGGTCAACGGCCTGATGAGCGAAGTTCTGGCGGGCCATCTGAGGGAGCACGTAGCCGCGGATATTCCTGTCCGCCAGCGCCAACAAGACGTCGAGCAGGTGGTCCAAGTATTGCGGTCGTACCTCAAATAGAATAATTCCTGGCATCACGATAACGCTTGAGGAGGAGGATTCGATGACTGTCTCGGTTCGCCCACTTGTCGCGGGCATGCAGAACAACAACCGCGCCAAGCTCCTGGCCGCGGCACGGAAGCTGTCATGAGGGAAGGCAGCAAGCTACCGGTCGAGATTCGCCACCAACTGGCCGATCGGCCGCGGCAACGCCGCCTGCTCGGTATCTTTGCTAGTTGCATCGATTGGCTCAATCGCGCGATGCTGGTCATCGGCATGATCGGGCTGTTGGTCGCCGCGTTGATCCTGACCTACAGCGTCTTTTCCCGCTATCTTTTCAAGGCCGCGACCGACTGGCAGGATGAAGCGGCAGTGTTCTGCATCCTCGGCGCAGTGTTTCTGTGCGCCGCCCACGTGCAGTCATCGCGCGGACATATCGGCATTGAAGCGCTCGCCAGTATTCTGCCGCCCTGGGCTAATCGCGTTCGCATCGTGCTGGTCGACTTGGCGATGCTGCTGTTCTGCGCTTTTTTTGCGTGGAAGTCGTGGACGCTCTGGCATGAGGCGTGGGTAGACAAGATTACAAGTTCATCCTCTTGGGCGCCACCACTCGTGATCCCGTACGGTTTGATGTCCGCGGGCATGACGCTGTTGACGCTGCAAGTCCTGTTGCAGTTTCTCGGACACTTCGTGGCGAAGGACGACCGGCCATGAGCATGCTGGCGCTGGGCTTGCTGTTCGGGGCGGTGACACTGACCGTGATGTTCTCGGGGATGCCGATCGCGTTTGCGCTGGGCGCAGTCGCGGTCGGCTTCATGTACTTCTTCATGCCCGCATCCTCGCTCGACATTGTGACGCAGAGCGTATACGAGGAAATGTCGAGCATCACACTGTTGTCGATTCCGCTGTTCATCCTCAAGGGCGCCGCGATCGGTAAATCCGATGCGGGGAAGGACCTGTACGGTGTGATGCACGCATGGATGCAGCGCATTCCCGGCGGCCTGGGTATCGCCAACGTCTTCACCTGCGCGCTGTTCGCGGCCATGGCGGGTTCGAGCCCGGCGACCTGCTCAGCGATCGGCAGCGCCGGGATCCCTGAAATGCGTAGGCGCGGCTACTCGCCGGGCTTCGCGGCCGGGATCATCGCCGCCGGCGGCACATTGGGCATCCTGCTGCCGCCGTCGATCACGATGATCCTCTACGCGGTCGCCTCGGAGCAGTCGCTAGGCCGCCTGTTCCTCGCCGGTATCGGTCCCGGATTGTTGCTCGTCGCGCTCTTCGCGGTGTATGCGTCCTACCGGGTGCGCAAGGAATACAAGGCGGCGCAAGCGGCGTTCGCGGCGCACGGTCTTCGCTCGGCGTACTTGGAAGATGTCACCTATACGCTGCGGCAAAAGATCGAGATGCTGCCGCGCGTTCTGCCGTTCGTAATCCTGTTGATCGGCGTCATGGTCGCGCTCTACGGCGGTTTCGCCACCGCGTCCGAAACCGCGGGCTTAGGCGCCGTCCTGGCGCTGGCGCTGATCGCCATGGTCTACGGCATCTGGCGGCCATCGGATTTGAAGCCGATCCTTTCCTCGGCGCTCCGCGAGTCGACGATGCTCATGTTCATCATCGGAATGTCGCTGCTGTTCTCGTACGTGATGAGCTACCTGCACATCAGCCAGTCGGCGGCGGTTTGGATCGTGTCGCTAAACCTGTCGAAATGGATGCTGCTCACGGTCATTCTGTTGTTCGTCGTGATCCTCGGGTTTTTTCTGCCGCCGGTCAGCATTATCCTGATGATGGTGCCCATCATCCTGCCGCCGCTAAAGGCCGCGGGCTTCGACCTTATCTGGTTCGGCATCCTGATGACGATCGTGATGGAGATGGGACTGATCCACCCTCCGGTGGGCCTCAATATCTTCGTGATCAAGAACATCGCGCCGGATATTGCGCTCAAGGACGTCATTTGGGGTGTGACGCCGTTCGTGGGCCTGATGTTCGTAGCGATCGTGCTGATCTGCCTGTTCCCGGGGATCGCAGCGTGGTTCCCCAACGCGGTGATGGGCCCCGGCCGGTGAATGTAACGCTTCGGCCGGCGTGGATCCTGGGATCAATTGTTCTCGAACGGGCCCCGGGGCCGCACTCCTCCCTTATCTCCTGCTTATACAATCCACCGGTTTCGCGCCATTCGCGCGGCCGGTACACGGCCCATTAGCAGAAGGAGGAGTCCCTTTGAACGCCTTGCTCGCCTTTTCACGTGGAATCGACGCGCTTAACCACCGGCTGAGTTTCCTCGCCGACTGGTCGGTCCTTCTTGCCTGTGTCGTCAGCGCAGGAAACGCCATGATCCGCTATGCGTTCGACATCAGTTCCAACGCGTGGCTGGAAATCCAGTGGTACCTGTTTGCCTCGATCGTCCTGCTGGGCGCCTCGTACACGTTGCGCAAAAATGAGCATGTCCGGGTCGACATTTTCTACATGCTCCTGTCGGAACGAGGCAAGCAGTGGCTGGATCTTATCGGGACGGTGCTTTTCCTGTTGCCGACGATGACGCTCCTTGCCTATTTCTCATGGCCACTATTCATGAACGCGTGGTCGATCCAGGAATTTTCGGGCAACGCCGGTGGATTGCTCCGCTGGCCCGTGTTGCTGCTGTTGCCGCTTGGCTTTGGGCTGGTCGCGCTTCAGGGTATTTCGGAAATCATCAAGCGTGCAGCGGCGCTCCACGGCGATGTCCGCTTTGAGACACACTATGAGAGGCCGGTGCAATGATCGACCCGGGATTGATGCCTCCGCTGATGTTCGGGGCGTTGATCGTCTTCATGATGCTCGGTTATCCGGTGGCTTTTTCCTTGGCCGCGCTCGGGCTCTCGTTCGGTTTTCTGTCAGTGGGCCTCGGCTTCTTCGACGCGAATTTCCTGCAGGCCGTTCCGGAACGCATCTTCGGCAACGTCCTCGCCAATGATCTGCTGCTCGCGATTCCCTTCTTTACGTTCATGGGCTCCGTACTCGAAAAATGCGGCCTCGCGGAAGACATGCTCGATTCCATGGGCCAGTTGTTCGGTCCCGTCCGGGGTGGTCTCGGATATTCGGTCATTCTGGTCGGCTTTATTCTCGGGGCGATCACTGGAACGGTTGCCGCCCAAGTGATTGCGATGGCGCTGATCTCGCTCCCAGTCATGATGCGGTACGGCTACAACATGAAATATGCAACCGGCGTTCTCGCCGCCTCCGGGACGATCACACAACTCGTTCCACCCTCACTTGTCCTGGTCGTGCTCGCCGACCAGTTGGGCAAATCAGTGGGCGACATGTATCTGGGCGCCTGGGGCCCGTCGATCATCCAGGTGTTGCTGTTCTTCATCTATACCTGGTTCATCACCCGGATCAAACCCGCGTGGCTACCCGCGGTACCCAAGGGGTTTCGCACGCTGCGCGGCTTGGCGTTGTGGCGCAAGTGCCTGTGGGGAATCATCCCCTGCGCCGTACTGATTTTCCTGGTGCTGGGGACGTTGCTGATGGGGCTCGCCACGCCGACCGAGGGCGGCGCGATGGGCGCGGTCGGCGCCATTCTGCTGGCGGTACTGCGTCACCCACAACTGGGCAGACATCGCATGGTTTCCTGGACGGGCCTTGGCGCCGGCGGCATCGCCGTGCTGATCGGCGTATTTGCGTTCAAGTCGGTGCCGTTCAAAGTTGCGACCGCGGTGCTCTACGGCGCAATCGCCTGGCTCTGCCTGCGCGCGGCCGTGATTCCGGAATTACGCACATTGATCTGGCGTGGAACCCAAGCGACCATGCGGCTCACGGCGATGGTCGTCTTCATCCTCATCGGGTCCAATTGCTTTTCGGTCGTGTTTCAGGGAGTCCGCGGTGGACCTTGGCTCGAGCACATGCTTACCGGTCTCCCCGGCGGCGCGTGGGGCTTCCTTACCGTCGTCAACTTATTCGTGTTCTTCCTCGCATTTTTCCTCGATTTCTTCGAGATCGCCTTTATCATCGTTCCGCTGCTTGCTCCCGTGGCCAAGACGATTCTTACCCCCATGGTGGGGGCCGATGCAGCGTTGATCTGGTTCGGCGTGGTGCTATGCGTCAACTTGCAGACGTCGTTCATGCATCCGCCGTTCGGCTTTGCGCTGTTTTACTTGCGCGGTGTTGCGCCCAAGGAGGTTAAGAGTTCCGACATATACTGGGGCGCGCTGCCATGGGTCGGGCTGCAGCTTGTGCTCGTCGCCCTGGTGATCGCCTTCCCGCAACAGGTCACCATGTTTCTGGACGCGCCCGTCAACGTCGATTTGAAGAATATTCAGATCGAAATCCCTCCGCCCGCCGACGACCCGGCAGAATCATCGTCCTCTACCCCCGAGCCTCCTAACTAACACATCGTCCCCAAGCCGGTAAAGGCGCGTCGTCGGACGGATCGGCCTACGTCGCTAACTAACTAAGGTCGAGCGTCAGAAAACTGGGTGACGAGTTCGACTGACTCCTTTTGGGCAGCGAGCGCCAGTTCATCTTTTGCCCGATCGGACGCTCGAAGCAGCAGCACCGATCACGCCGGCACCGATATCCGAATGTCCGATCCTGGAATTCCTGGCGCTCGCGGAAAGGGCCATGCCGACCATTGACCTCATCTATGACGTCTGAAGAAGAGCCACTACTACCTTACAAGCACGAGCGGGTGTTCGTGAAGCTCAAATGCGTTTACAGCCGTCATGACGATCCATTCCTGGCGGACAGATCTGTCATATAAATCAATCCGCTAGCCGCAACTGACCATTCATCTGCGAAAAGTTGCCGTTGATCGGGTGAGTTTGCAACCGCGCCTGATTGTTGACAAGAATGACCGCATGAAAGCCTTCCTCAACCATGCCCTACCGCAACAGGGAATGACGCTCGTCGAGCTGGTCGTCGTTCTGGCGATCGCCGCCATCTTCCTGTCATACGGCGTCCCCTCTTACCAGAGCGTCACCGCGCAGGACAGGATGGCTGGTGAGATCAATGGTCTGAGCGGAGCGATCGAGTTGACGCGTTCAGCGGCCGTCAAACAAGGCGTTCCCGTCACGATCTGCGCCTCGGCAAACCCCACAGCCAACCCCCCGAGCTGCAGCGGCAGTTCCAGCTGGGCTACAGGCTGGATCGTGTTTACGGACATCGCTAACAACCGAACCTACAGCACGGCCTCAGGGGATACCCTGTTCAGAGTCCAAGCCGGCCTGCAGGGCGGCGATTCCCTCACGGGGACAGCAGGTTCTCCCGGCGCGTTTGCAGGAAACCTGTCCGCGCTGACGTTCAATCGCATGGGCGGCACGGCCAATTTCGGCGGGCTGAGCTTGCACGATGGCACCAACCGTTTGAATTGGCGTCGCTGCCTGGTGGTGTCGCTGGTGGGAACTACCCAATTGAATACGCAAGTCCGAAACCCAGGAGTTTGCCCATGATCCCGACCTCAAGAACTCAGGCTGAGGGTTTCAGCCTGATCGAAGTCCTGGTCGCTCTGGCCATCATCACTGCCGGCTTGCTAGGCATCGCCGGAATGCAGGCCTTGGCCATCGGCGGCACGCAAACGTCGCGCACCGAGTCTCTGGTGGCCGTCGCAGCGCAAAGTCTTGCAGGGGCCATGCAGGCCAATTCCGGCTACTGGCTGGCTGGCCTATTCCCGGCCGGGGCGTTCACGGTCACGGGCTCGGCCATCAGCGATTCGACTCTGAACTCCCAAAATACCAACTGCGTTTCGAGTTCCTGCACGCCGGGACAGATGGCTGGGTATGACTTGCAGCAATGGGGTACAAACTTGCAAACGCTGATTCCAAGCGCAGCAGGGACGATCACCTGCCAGGCCGCCTCGCCCTCGGTGTGTACGATTACCGTGAACTGGACAGCAAGGGCTTCCGCCGCCGTCAACAGTGGCACGGTCAACTCTGCATCGACGGCGATGTCCTACACGCTGGTCAGCCAATTCTAAACATCATGCACAAAATCCGCTTTCATCAACTTGGCTTAAGCCTTGTTTCATTGATGGTGTCACTCACCATCGGCATGTTCCTTCTGCTCGGTCTGTTCGGAATCTGGTATCAGACCCACCAGACTTTCAGTGCGCAGGATCAACTTGCACATCTGCAGGATAACGAACGCATGGCCCTGACCATCATGGCCAACATCGTGCAAACGGCTGGGTACTATCCGAACTACCTTAATTACTCAGGCTCACCTCCATCCACCCCCTACACCCAGACGACCGTATTTCTTCCCACCGCTCCATTTGTAGCGGCAGGCCAATTTGTCGCAGGTACCTACTCCGCAACGGCGCCCGGCGACACACTCACTCTTCGCTTTATGGCCGATGCCAGTACGCTCGATTGCCTCGGACAGACTGATGTAACTGCAACCGTGGTGACCAATCAGTTCACCGTCGACAACAATGGGAATCTGCAGTGCGCTGTCAACGGTGGAGCACCGCAAACCATCGTCACTGGAGTATCGAACATAAGCATTCTGTACGGCGTGGACACGGTGGGGGATGGTTCAGCGCACGAGTACATGAACGCCAGCACGGTGACCGCCAACACCGACTGGAGCAGTGTTCGATCCGTCGCTATCCAGCTGACATTCAACAATCCCTTGTCAGGGCAACCCGGACAACCGACGTTACCCGCCATCACCCGGACAATCGCTGTGACTCAAGGGTTCGTATAAAGCCGACTCCAAGGGGGCGGTGACTAGGACCAGCAGGGTGGTAGTAAAAGATGGCGGCCATGGTGGAGACCATGGCCACTAAACGAATTGAATCAACTAAAGAAAATATCTTGGGATCTGGAGTCAAAATGCAGAAAAACAACCCAATGCAAAACGGCTTTGTCCTGATTGCGAGCCTGCTTATTTTGATCGTGATGACAGTTCTTGCGGTCAGCATGTTTCACAGCGTCGGCCTGCAAGAACAAATGGCCGGAAACCTGAGAGAAAAGGCGAGAGCATTCCAGGTTGCGCAGAGCACCTTGCAATATCTCGAATACCTGCTGGCTTCGGGAGCCTCGTCGCTCGCGCAAAGCACTAGCTGTAGTGCGCCGCTGTCGACGCCAACCATTTGCAACAATGCGGTTTCGATTCAGAACCCATCATCAACGAATTCCCTGATGACCATCTCCAACGGCGGAACCTACTCCACGATGCAGCCTGCCCTCCCCATTGCGACGAGTGGTGGCGCCGGGAATTATTACGCCAACCCGCAATTTTATGTTCAATACCTCGGATTGACGGCCGACCTTCAGGGGCAGGTTTACGAACTTACGGCACTTGGCTACGGCGGCAATCCGAATACCGTTGCCGTGGTGCAGAGCACATATAAGCTGACAACTGGCACCAAAAATCTGGGAGGACTGTGATGAAAAAAACAACTCAAGTCGTTGCGCAAGTGGCCATAGGCACAGCCTATCTTTTTGCGGCCGTGGATTCGACTTATGCGCAAACTGCCAATGTCGTTCAGGATAATTTTACAGGTACATCGGCAAATCTCAGTTGGACCGCATTCAATGGAGCCTGTTTGACTGCCGGCAATAACAGTGGCAGCGTCCCGGCCTGCAAGGGTCTCGCCTATTACAATACACAAACCCAGTTCGGGTTGACCAGCAATAAAGATGCTGTTGGTTCTGGGGCCCTGCGGTTGACAAATGGCACGCCAGCTTACCAACAAAACGGGGCAATTATTTCAAATACGCCATTCCCGGCGGGTGAGGGTATTCAGGTCACGTTTACGACCTACACTTATGGGGGCGACAATTCTGGCGGGCATGGCGCCGACGGCATTGGATTTTATCTGCTGAACGGTAGCCAAACACCCAATATCGGCGCCTGGGGCGGCAGCCTCGGCTATACTTGTTCCAATCAGAACCCACCATACGATGGCATGGTCGGCGCATATCTCGGCCTGGGAATTGATGAGTACGGGAATTTCTTAAATCAAGGTGACAACACAGCCGCGGGCTATGGTTATCAGCCGGGGCGCATCGGGCTTCGCGGGAATGGGAGTGTATCCTGGAATGCGCTCAATACAAATAGTCCCAGCAATTATCCTTCTTCACTGACGTCGTCACAGCGCCAAAGTGCGGTTCAGAATACCTGTAACAGCGGCTATGTCTGGAATTACTCGAACTCTGATCGTCCAAGACAGACATCCACCCCAGTTGCTGACTACGCGCCCATCAACGCAGCGGCCTGCAGCGCCAACCCGCAGGCCTGTGCGTATGTCGTTCTGCCATCGGGCACGCCAATCGCCAATGAAAGCGCCGCAAACCGCACTCAGGCGACACCCATCACCTACAAGCTCCGAATCACCCAGGATGGCATCCTGAGCTTCTGGTACAGCTACAACGGTGGCACCTATACCCCGGTTCTCGCGAATCAAAGCATTTCCGCATCCAATGGAGCGTTGCCTAGCAGCCTCATCTTCGGTTTTGGAGGTTCCACCGGCGGCAGTGACAACGTCCATGAAATCACTTGCTTTCAGGCGACTCCCGCGGATCTGTCGTCCAGTTCGGCCGGTGTGAATGTGCAGCAGGCTGGCCAGGTGAGGACAGGAACACAGGTCTATCTGGCCTATTACCACCCCAACAACTGGTGGGGCGAGTTGGATTCCCAGAATCTAGTCGTGAATACCACGACCGGGGCTGTGACGATCAGTTCACTCGCCGACTGGGACGCATCCTGCGTATTGACCGGGGGAAGCTGTCCCGCAACCGGCGCAACAGGTATGACAGCGCAGGGCCCGAGCAGCCGCACCCTGGTCACTTGGGACGGCACCCAAGGCATCCCGTTCGCCTGGAGCAATCTGACCTCTACCGAACAAGGCTGGCTCAATGCCGGGGATAACCGAGGGCAGAGCCGACTGGCGTACCTCAGCGGCGACCGCACCAATGAACTGACCACCTCTGGAACAGGGCTGTTTCGTGCTCGTAACAGCATATTGGGTGACATCATCGACTCCAGCCCGACCTGGGTGGGTTATCCGTCGTCCCCCTTCCCCGCAGTTTGGAGCGATCTCCTCTACGCTGCTGCGATCCCTCTCGAAAACGCTGGGACGCAAACGTACCCGCAGTTTCGAACCACCAATGCAACGCGCCTGAACGTGGTCTACGATGCCGCCAATGATGGTTTCCTGCATGGCTTCCGCGCCGGCTCCTATGATAGCAGCGGCAACTATGTGAACAATTCCACCACGCCCAATGACGGGCATGAGGTTCTGGCTTATATGCCGCAGGCGGTGCTGCAGGCCATCCACACCGGCAATTCGGCCCTGGATTATTCGTCCACCAGTTACGCCCATAACTTCTATCCCGACGCGACTCCGGGGACGGGTGATCTGTTCTACAACGGGACCTGGCATACCTGGCTCGTCAGCGGCATGGGTGCCGGTGGCAAAGCCATCTTTGCCCTGGACATCACCAACCCGGCCAACTTTTCGACGGCCACTGCCAGCAGCATCGTGAAAGGGGAGTGGAACCCTGTCACGCTAGCATGTGCCGGTGACACGTCGACCAGCATGTGCGGAAACGATCTCGGCCAGACCTACGGTACACCGCAAATCCGCCGCCTGCATAACGGGAAGTGGGGCATCATTTTCGGCAACGGCCTCAAAAGCACCACAGGTCATGCCGCAATCTATGTGATGACCATCGATCCGGTCACGGGCAACGCATCGACGGTGTATTTCCTGGATACCGGCGTCGGCAGCTCGAGCAGCCCGGACGGCATTGCCTATGTGACCCCTGCCGATCTGGACGGTGACCACATCACGGATTATGTCTATGGGGGCGACGTCTACGGAAATGTGTGGCGCTTCGATCTGACCAGCAGCAACCCGTCTAGCTGGCATGTGTCGAAATATGGGCAGTCCGTCGGCACCCCGCTGTTCACAACACCAAATCAACCGATCACTACGCAGTTGATGGTGCTGTCGACACCTACAGCCTCAGGGGCGCCACAAGTCATGATTGATTTCGGGACCGGTCTGGTGATTCCGCAAACGACATCAGCTGCCATACAGTACGCTCCAGGGCAGCAGTCGCTCTACGGCATTTTCGACTGGTCCCTGGGCAAGTCAGGATCTGCTGGCTCGCTCTGGAATGCCGTGTCAGCGACACGTTACGCCAGCCTGACCGGTACTTCCAATGCCCCTTCGTCGGCCATTTCAACCAGTCAATTGCAACAGCAGACGGTCACCAGCCAAACCACCGCGACCCAAACTGGCTCGGGGCAAGGCTACCGAACGGTCAGCAACACTTCCGTTTGCTTTGTTGGCTCGACCTGCACGACCACTACAAATGGCACCACCACCACGAGCGCGGGCACGCGATTCGGCTGGTATATGAATTTGCCAGGCTATACAGGCGTGAGTGGCGTCGGCAGCTCCAATCAGACCGAACAGGTCATCTACAACCCGATCGGAGTCTTTGGTGCTTTCATCGTCAACACTACCGTGCCGACAAACAACTCGCCATTCACCTGTGGTGCGCAAACAGCACAAGGATGGACGATGGCCATCAATCCAGCCACGGGCGGCGCCTTTCCCCAGTCTTTCTTTGCGGACGCCAATAACAACTTCGTCAACATTAACGGAGCTCCAGTCAGCGGCGTTGCCCTCAATGCAACAGGTAGCCCCTCGGTGGTGACTGCAAGCCTGAGACCCTATCTGGTCAATCAAACTGCATCGGGTGCGGGTGCGGTAAACCAGGTCAACCCGCCGGGTGACTCGAAGGGCGGTCGGCTGACATGGATCCAGTTAAACTGAAAAGGCGAACGACATGCGAAAAATTACTGAAGTTCGGCCTGCACGAAATCGGCTTTCCATGAGCACGCCAACGAAGTTGAAGACAGCGCAAGGTCGATGCAGACCCAAGCTTCCGGTCGTTCAGAGGCCGGCTGGATTCACCTTGGTTGAGCTGATGATTGTCGTGGTTATTGTGGCCATCCTGGCGGCCATCGCGTTGCCGAACTACCGGCAATATGTCATGCGATCACAGCGAACATCAGCAAAGGCGGCGCTGCTTGCCTTGACCGGCCAGGAGGCAAAATATTTTTCAACGAACAACGCGTACACCACTTTGGCGAACCTGGGGTATGCCAACGTCGCGAACAACGCTATCCAGGTGCCCAGCACAACGACGGATTACTACAGTGTGACGGTCACCGTCGGCAATCCGGCGACGAGCTTCACAGCCACGGCGACGCCTGTAGGCACTCAGGCCAACGACAGCTGCGGCTCGTATCAGGTCACTGACCTAGGAGTGGAGACCGTGACTGGCAGCGGGACCAAATGTTGGTGACTCATCTGGTTGGCGTGCACATCGAACTTCTCAGCCAGTTCCGCCAGCGTCTTTTCGCCCTTCAGTGCGGCCAACGATACCATCACCTCGAATGCCGCCGTATGGTTCCTTCTCGGCCTTCTCATCACTGCTCCTTTTTCGGGCGATTCCTTCGCCCATGAGAGCAACTTGGAAGGCTAAACGATTAAACAGGCTGTTCGTCCAGTCCTGCCGCGCGACGGGCACGTCTTTGACATCCGCGGGCGAAGAAGGAATCGCGCATGCGCCGCGTCGAAGTGCAGACCCGGACGCAACCGAAAACGGTCCGCATTTGACGCTGGTGCCGGTCCTTCACGGTCAACTGCTTGCCGCACTGCGCGCATTGCGCTTGCGAATCGTTTCGAGGCTTCCAGGCACGCTGCGACATGGCGCGGTAGATGAGCAACCCCTATCTACGTGCGCTACCGCACAGACTCACGCAAAGTCTTCTGTACATTCTTCCCAAGACTGAGCGTCGGAACTAATACACAACTTCTTCTTTACCCGTCTCGGGACCGGCTAAGTCTCCTTGGCGCTATGGGGTCGATTCGAACTGCTCGCATTATCGCCCCGTGGTAATCAGTTCATCCCTGCCGACCAGACGCGATCGGAAGCGCGGGCGCGATTTGGGCCGCGCACTTCCTGTTTTGGCCGTTCGATCGTTCGATCCCGGCATGTTGCTGAATGAGGTCGCGACTTACCTGAAACAGCGGGACTTAGTAGAACCGTGACGACAGTCGTTTAGAAAGGATGGACATTTGTCCAGAAATTTAGAGCCGTGAGCATTGCGGTCAAACTGACTTCGCTGGTGGCCGCTATTTTCCTGATGATCGGGCTCGTCGGCTTATTTGCGGTAAATCACCTTCAAGGGCTTGCCCAAGAGTCCGCGGCGGCGGAGGCGAAAAACGTGGCTCAAACGATCGCCAGCCTGATTTCTCGTTTCGCCCCTGGTGGCGACGCGCCGGCGAATTCCCGGGACCATATTCTCGATCGGCATCAAGCAGAGCTCCAGCAGCGCCTCGACGATATCTTTTCGATCCACAGACAAGATATGGAGATTCTCGATGCGAACAAAAAGATCATCGCCGACCTCGACTACGAGGATGTCGGCAAGATTCTCGAGAATGATCCGGACGACACAGTAGCAAAGACGATCCGAGATGGGGTCCTCAGGACGTATGTTGAAATCGATCCCAATCATATCCAACCAAGAAAACAGGTGGTCGTCCCGATCAAGATCCCGAATCAAGGAATTGTCGGCGCGCTGATACTTGAGTACACCCCGCTTTATGACGAACTTGCGAGCTTGACTCGGAAACCGGTGTACGCAGTTGTCGGCATGACGACGGCAGGTTGGATCTTGGCAACAGGTATCGGTATCTTGTTTTTCTGGACCGTATCGCGCCCGATCCGACGCCTCCAGGAAGCGGCGGTCGATGTGGCCAGCGGCAAGCGCGGCGTGATCGTGGCGGTGAGTTCTCGCGACGAGATCGGGCAACTGACGGGCGCCTTCAACGCGATGACGCAGTCGCTGCAAGAGCGCGACTCCGCGCTGCGTCGCGCCCAGACGGTGGCGAAGCTCGGACACGTCATCACGGGACCCGACGGGTCATTTGAGAGTTGGTCCGAAACGATGCCTCAACTGCTCGGAATGAATGAGGCCGAAATGCCCTCGACAACCCGCGACTGGCTGACTATCGTGCATCCCGACGATCGCACCATGTTCCGGGATCATGCAATCGAAGCCGGTAAAAAAGGCAAGCAAGTGGAGCTTGAGTATCGGCTACATCGGGCCGACGGGGTATGGATCTATCTACACCAGGTTATGGAGTCACTTCCCGGACCGCCCGACGCCAGTGGGCAGATGCGGTGGTTTAACACGATTCAGGACGTCACCGAGCAGAAGCAGGCGGAAATCAGAATCAAGCGCCTGAATCGCGTCTATGCCGTGCTGAGCGGGATCAATTCGCTGATCGTTCGCGCGCAAGAGCAAAACGAGTTGTTCAAAGAAGCCTGCCGTATCGCGGTTGATGCCGGCGCATTCAGAATGGCGTGGATCGGAATCGTCGATGCGGAAACGCTCGACGGCAAGGTAGTGGCCTGGTACGGCGGCGACCCGGGATTCGTCGACATGATCCGTCTTACGGCGCGCTCCGGCACCCCGGATAGCGAGCGCCCTGCCAGCGTTTCGGTCCGTGAGAAGAGAGTTGTTGTTTGCAATGACGTCGCCACCGAGCCGGCATTGGCCCCGCTGCGGGGGGAGTTGCTCGCCCGAGGACATCATTCGGTCGCCGCGTTTCCACTCATCGTGGGCGATCGCGCGGTGGCAGTTTTCGCGCTGTTTGCGGGTGAGGCCGGCTTCTTTGACGAAGAGGAGCTTACGTTGCTCACCGAGCTCGCCAGCAATATCTCCTTTGCGCTCGATCACCTCGGCAAGGTCGAAAAACTCGATTACCTCGCATATTTCGACGCGCTGACGGGCCTCGCCAATCGGATTCTGCTGCAGGATCGCTTGCGCCAGGCCATCGCCAACGCCACACGCCGCGGCGACATGGTGACGGTGGCCTATCTCGACCTCGACCTTTTCAAGAATGTAAACGACAGTCTGGGCCACAGCGCCGGCGATGAATTGCTCAAGACTGTCGCGACCCGCCTGCAAGCGAGCGTGCGCGAGAGCGACACCGTGGCGCGCCTGGGTGGAGACGAATTCGTGCTGCTGCTCAATCAGTCGCATGCGGAATCGGCCGCACCGGAAGCCGATATCCCCGATGTGATGCAGAGGCTTATGGGAAACGTCTCGAAATCGGTGGTCTTAGCGGGAGTGAAGGTCAGTGTCAGCTGCAGCATCGGCCTGAGCGTCTATCCGCAGGACGGACAGGACCCGGAGATACTGCTCCGCAACGCCGATGCGGCGATGTATCGCGCCAAGGAACTGGGGCGCAACAACTTCCAGTTCTTCACCGCGGACATGCACGATCGGATCAAGAAACGGATCGATCTCGAATCCGGTCTGAAGCGGGCGCTCGAACGCAACGAATTCGAGTTGCACTATCAGCCGCAGGTGGATTTGCAAAGTGGCAAGATCCTCGGTGCGGAGGCACTGTTGCGCTGGCGTCACCCGCAGGAGGGATTGATCGCGCCGGGGCAGTTTATCAGCTTGGCGGAAGAGAGCGGATTGATAATCCCTATTGGCGAATGGGTGCTGGCTCGCGCGTGCGCGCAAAACAAGGCGTGGCAAGACGCGGGTCTGCCGCCCATTCCGGTCGCGGTCAACCTGTCGGCGAGGCAATGCGCGCAGGAAAACATCGATACAGTCGTCCGCGGCGCGCTTCAGGCCACGAAGTTGGCGGCGCGATACTTGGAACTGGAGCTGACCGAGAGCATCTCGATGGCCAACCCTGAAAAGATGGTTCCCTTGATGCAACGGCTGAAGGACATGGGCGTCGGGCTTTCCATCGACGACTTCGGGACCGGGTACTCCAGCATGAGTTACCTCAAGCGTTTCCCCGTCGATAAGCTCAAGCTCGATCTGTCGTTCGTACGCGAGATCACCACCGACCCGGCCAATCTCGCGATCTCGCAGGCCATCATCACTTTGGCACACAGTCTCAACTTGCTCGTCGTAGCCGAGGGCGTAGAGACCGAGGGTCAGCTGGCCCTGTTGGCGGCGCGGGGTTGCGACCAGGTACAGGGTTATTACTTCAGCCGTCCCGTGCCTGCCCACGAATTGGCGCAGCTGTTGCGTGACGACCGCCGCCTCGACCTGGAGCCACTGGGCCGGGAGGGAAAGTCACCGGCGCTGCTCGTTGTGGATGACGATCCCGACGCCATTGCGCTGATCCAAAGCATCTTGCTGCCCGAAGGCTACCACTTGCTGCTGACGAG
>Ga0209118_1000363_pt1 | contig 26290 bp, 26 predicted proteins | sample BlaSpr_A8_Ref_M1_FD_187988 | JGI IMG/M metagenome (GOLD analysis project Ga0209118, IMG submission 187988) | Forest soil microbial communities from Thunder Bay, Ontario, Canada - Black Spruce, Ontario site 2_A8_Ref_M1 (SPAdes) (version 2) | ecosystem: Environmental > Terrestrial > Soil > Boreal...
TCCGGACGAGATCGATCTGTGCCCGCGCAGTTGGGCGGAGCGGGCGTATCCCAAACTGATCCACTACAACAAGCTCGACAAAGGCGGGCACTTTGCGGCCTGGGAACAGCCGAAGCTCTTTTCAGAAGAGGTGCGCGCAGGCTTCAGACCACTGCGCTAGTTAGAGCGGAGTGGCGGCGCGCATGCTGGTGCGCGGCGGTGTTCTTGGAGCAAAGCGCATCGCGCGGCATCTCTGGCGCATGTGCTTTGGCCTGTTCATCGCAGCAGGGTCTTTTTTCCTGGGACCCTCAAACCGCCCGCTGAGATTGCTTTCGGCAGTGGGGCTCGGGCAACATCTATCCCCGACTTTGTTCAGCACAAGCCTGTATTTAATTCTCACCATACTTCCGCTGATTTTGCTGATTTTCTGGCTAGTCCGAGTCCGCTTCACAAATGCATACAACGGAAAGCCGATGCCACGTGGCGGCGAAGGTCACTCGCTGCTTACCTAGTATTCGCCCGCCAAGCCAGCGGCCAACTTGAAAATAGAAATTAGAAAAGGGACAAGCCTCTCCGGCGGACTACGGGCAGGCCGTGGATTAGGGCTTGGATGGTTCCTTCGCCGGGGTTTCGGCGGGTGCTGAAATCCTGTTATAGAGGATCTTCTTCGTGCCGCCGTCGCAAGTCCCTACGACTTTGCCTTCCGCGTCCTTGTCCTTCGCGACGATTTCCAGCGTGTAGCCCTTCACGCCTTTTGCGTCGAGCTTCTTGGTGATTTCATCCTTCAGTTCTTCACAAGGCTTTGCCGCTTGTGCGTGAGCGGGCACGGAAACAAATAACAGAACGCCAATTGCCGCAAGCAGTTTCATTGTGTGACCTCCGTGGCTTGATGCCGGATTACAACGGAGCATAGCATCAGTTCAGCGCATCCAGCCGCGCACCGCGCGGCACCTTCACCCTAAAAGATACGGGATGGGTTGAGGCTGCGACCCGACGAAAGGGAAAAGCAAAGTCAAAAGCCCCTCGCTTTCACAAACCGAAAGCATGGGCCACCCGAAGGCGTTTTTCGGAATTAAGGCGCGGCCACCCGCCGCTTCGCAAATGCATACAACGGAAAGTCGATGATCCCTGGTAGACATGCGCGATTCGTGGAACTAAAACTCGCACCCTGAAAACCGTAGGGTGCGGCACCCGGCAACTAGAAACTAGAGAAGGGACAAGAGAAAGACCCCGCCCTCGCAAAACCCGCAAGGATGGACCACCCAAAGGCGTTTTTCGGAATTAAGGCGCGGCCACCCGCCAAGAAGATGCCGCCTAATTATGGCCTTGGCAATAGACCATTGCCAAAGCATGCGGCGTTTTAATGGCACAATACGGTGTCACATGGTCTCCATCGACATCCCGAATGAGACCAGTAATGTAGAGCGACTTCTCGCCAGAGATAAGCGCTCTCATATCGTCGTCAGTAAATATCACCTCTTCCAGTAAGTTCTTCTCAGTTCCCATAGGCAGAGTTAAGTCAACGTGTTCTCTGGCTGACCTATCTTTCGTTGCTTTGATGAAGTCAGCCCAATTGTCATCTTCTATCTTTCGCTGTTCTAGTGGGTCGCCACCAGGAACCATTACGTCATGCCATACCCACAATTGCCAAAACCCATTGAACTGTACGTCAGGAGAATCTCGATTGATGAAATGAACATTCACCGAGGCGGCCCTTCCTAGCTGGTACGGCCGTACCTCAATTTTTGTCACGATTACTGCCCTTTTAGATTCTGGCCACACGTAGACTCCAAATGAAGCTATCAGCACAGCCGCCAATACCATGAAGCTACTAAACAAAAATATTTTCCTTCCCATGGACTGCGCTCTCTTCACTACAGGGAGCTGCCAAACTGGGTGAATTAGACAGCTAAACATTGCGATGAGCACAATGAATGTGGCGTGGCGACCAAGCTTCGGGGCAAGCAGTAAAAGCCCTAGCGCCATAAATGCCGCCAAAAACCACAGAGCAATATCACCCGAAGAGATGCCTTCTTTTTGCGCCATGATTGATTTCTGTTGTTCGCGCAATTGCTCCAAGGCGGCAGTGTACTTTCTATGGTCTTGGCGCGACAAAATACACCTCCCCCCTCTGACTTAAAGGGGAGGGTATCGCTATGCTTACTTGCCGGCAAGGCGTCAAACATCAAACTGTACCAGTGCCGGGTGCCCCACACGCCGCCCTTGCGTGTGGGGGGTTTTGAACCTTCCTCAGCGGGTAACGTTTGTCAAGATGCGGTCAGGGCAAACACCACCGGCACCCAAAAGACCCAGTCGAGATTGCTTACGCTGTGCGTGTGGGCTACTCTAAACCCGCACACGCAAAACCGGCGTATGCGGCACCCAAATTCGTCTTAGTATTTATTGTCTCTGCCACCCGCCGATTTCACGTCAAGAGGGTGGGTGGATGCACCCCGATGGGAAGTAGGAATGAAACCCATACTTGCCCCAAATAGCTACAATGTCTCAGCATACTGCCCAGATTGTGGAGTTGTTACCAATTTTGGTCAGCACAGCGGTCCTGTCATTGTTAATGGCCCCCACTCGTATAAAGGCGTAAATTATCAGCGCGTACTTTATGTCTTTTCGATTTGTTCGAGGTGTTCCAGGGGTGGATTAGCCATAGTTCCGGATAACGGCGGTCCTCAAAGCGCCGTTTTGGAGAGCTTCTTACCAATTTCCGTCAACGCAGCGCCATTGCCCAAAGATGTGCCGCCCGACATCAAAGCTGAATTCCGCGAAGCAGAGAATTGTGCTGCATCTGGCTTGAACCGAGCTGCTTCCGCGATGTTTCGGTCAGTGTTAGAAAAAACCCTTAAGACCAACGGTTACGTCAAGGGCAATGACCCAAATCTGCGGGATTTGCAGAAGCGTATCGACGCGGCAGCCGCGGATGGCGTTATTACTGACGCCCGCCGAAAGCGAGCCCACGATGAAATACGGTCGCTCGGAAACGACGTTCTCCACGACGATTGGCGGGTAGTAGACGATGATGAGGTTGAGGAGGCCCATCGTTACATGCAGCGTATTCTAGAAGATTTTTATGACGACCGGGCCACCGTTGAGGCAATCCTAAAAGCAAAGGGAAAAGTGAATCCATAGCTGGGTTGCCGGGTGCCGTACCCTGCGGTTTTCGGGGTGCGGTTTTTGTGCCGCGCCTAAGCAGCCGACGACGATGATGCTGTGGCGTCCAGCGCTGGCGGCGTGGCGCCCTTGATGACGAGCCAGAGCATGAACGCTATCTCCCCGAAGAAGGCGGGCTGAGAGTAGGTAAACACCTTTTCGTAATATTGCGGCGACAGTACGCCGGTAAGGCTCAGGATCACCCAGGCGAAGCCGCCGAGAGCGAGCCAGACGCCCAGGAAGCGCGGCAGGAATCGCGACCGGTACACCAGCAGCCCGAGGGGAAAGAGCCACAGACCCCAAAATATTTCGTTGACCACATATCCGTGAAAATGCAGATTGAGGAACAGCATAGCCAGAGCATCCCGCTGAGGCTTCTCGAATATGGATAGGAAATCGGCCCCGCGCACGAGGGCGAGGGCAGCGATGTAGTTCAGCTCATTCAAAAAGGCTATCGGGATCTGGACCACAAGCAATATCACCATGAGCGAGGCGTGCCGCCGGTTGACGCCCTTGAGCAGGTGGTACAAAGCCAGGGCCACGAAGATAAAACCGGCCTGGCCGATGAGTTCGCCGGCGATGCCGAGGCGAAAGAGCGTCTCGTTGGCCGAGATGTTGCTGGCAGTCGCCGCTGCGTTTCCGTGCACGATGAGCTTGCCGGGAACATACATCATGGCGAAGAAGCCAACCATTGACGTGAGTAGATACAGCAAGCCTGCGAATCTGCCTGGGTTCTTGGTGGAACTCATGATGTCCTCCATTGTTGTAAGGGCCTTGTTGTAAGGGGCCTAGGGAAAGGGTCTACCGGAGATAACGGAGAAGGGTGGCAAAATGTTTCGTCACACGAGCAAAAGACGGCTCGGGGCAGGCGGGACAAGTTCCGGTCAGTGCCCGGCTGGGATGGGCACAGCACTGCTGTGCCCCTACAAAGAGCGGAGGAGTTTGTAGAGTGGAGAGAGCGCGTTGACGGAGGAAGAAGAGGAGTGGTAGATTCGCGGCCTGCCCATTGGGGACCGGACCCAATTCGATCCGTCAGAAAAATCTGAGGAGGCACGATGAGGAAAGCTCTGCTGACCACGGTATTTGTTGCTACTTTGCTTGCTGCGTTCCCTGCGTTTGCGCAAAATCCCAACTACGACCCCGGACCTGTCTGGCGCGTGACCTATTTCCATCTCAAGCCAGGACAGGGAGACGCGTTCTGGAAGGACTTCCGGGAGAATACGAAGCCGATCTTTGAAGAGTTCAAGAAGGCAGGCTTGATTTCGGATTACAAGACATTTACGAATCCGGTGACAGATCATCCGGGCGACTGGGACGTCGCGATATCGATTGCGTATCCAAATTACGCAGCGCTCGATCAACTGGCGGCCAAAGGGGCCAGCGTCGTCAACAAGCACTTTGGGTCGAGGGAAGCAGCGCTGGAATCTGGAAAGAAGCTAAATGATATCCGCGAAGTGGTCGCAAGTCATTTGGCGCGCGAGGTCATGTCGAAGTAGATTTCCGGGTTCCGTTATTCGAGATTACTTATTGCGTTGAAATTATCGGGGGAAATCTTCACTCAGGTCGCGGAACCTTTGGATTCGTGGCGCGATGTTTCCAGCGACCGTGCCTGTGCGGAGGTCCAGCCACGATCCCTGCATCCCGCAGACCCGTCCGGGACGCAAACAACGCGCTGCGCGGCCGGTAATTGCTGCACGAGGCGAAGAGAGATTTCTCTCTTCGCAGGCCGACGCTTCGCAGGAACGAAGCGGGGGAAAAGGCGTCGGCCTGCTCCGTTCGAAATGACGGTTAGAGTGGACGGCGTTTATGTCGGAGCTAAAGCTCCGACCCCCTAGAGAACGCAAGATGCCGGCCTCCAGACCGAGTCCCCGAGATGCTCGGGGCAGGCGGGACAAGTTCCGGCCCTTCGCGGACTCCCCTCAGAGCTCGGGGTAAACAGGGTAAACCTGAGCTAGAGGGAGCGGAGAAGATTGTAGAGTTCGTTGGCGGCGCGTAGGCCAGCCGCCATGTCTGAAGCGATTATTTGTGCCGCCGGTCTTGATGATCCGGAAAGTGGCCATTGACGTCGAGCCAGCCCAAGAGAGAGCGAATGCTGCCCTGCGCCAAGGCAATGCAAGAGTCGGCGGCACCATAGTAGAGATTGATGGTGTCCCCATCCGCGGCGATGGTATACCCGCACGGGAATACGACGTCCTGAACGTCACCATGGCGTTCATAGTCGGCTTCAGGCGCGAAGATCCAGGAATCGCCGCGAACGATACACTTTTCCGGGTCCTGCAGATCAAAGAGCGCCAGCCCCAGCCGGTAGATGGAGCTCGACGGCGTCCGCCGCACTCCGTGATAGATCACCAGCCAGCCTCGTGGTGTTTCGATGGGCGGCGGCGACATTCCAATTTTGTTGGCGTCCCACCAGGCGCCGCGCCGGGCTTCCAACATCAGCTTGTGGTTTCCCCAATGACGCAGATCCGGCGAGTAGGAGATCCAGATGTGGGCTCCGAGGGGCGTCATAGGCCGATGGATCAATCCCCAGAATCCATTGATCTTTCGAGGGAGAAGGGCGGCGTCTTTATCGTCCGGCGAGAGAACCATGCCAAAGCGTTCGAAAGTCTTGAAATCCTTAGTAAGGGCCAGAGACACTCCAGGCCCTCCCCGGGAGTAAGACGTATACGTGACGGCGAATTGCTGAAGCTCCGGGACATAGGTAATACGCGGATCCTCGATGCCCCATACCTCCTCCGGGTATCGCTCGGGATCGGGCACCAGCGTCGGCTCACGATCGACCTGCCATCCGGTCACGCCGTTTTCCGAACGAGCGGCGCACAAATGAGAAAGTCCGCGGCGATCTTCAACGCGGCAGAGCAGCAGCGTGGAGCCGTCCGGCAGCCTGGTGGCCCCAGCATTGAAAACGCTGTTCATTTGGTAAGGCCAGTCTTTTCCGCTCAAGATCGGGTTCGCGGAATGCCGTTGAAAAAGTGTTTCGTAGTGGTTCATCATCACTCTCGCGCAAAATTTCAGACCAAAAAATGAAATAGCTTTAAAAAATACTGGCTCGGGATGGGGATGCGAGCACTGGTTTCTTAGGACTTGTTGTGCGTGCCGTCTGATTCTTCCAGCTTCCTCATTTCCAGCAACGCCATCAGGAAAGACAATGTGGACTCAGCCCCTTGATTCTGATTGGCGCGGTCGGGATGCAGGCCGTCGCGGCAACCGCCGGTGCTCGGATCGTAGAGAGCAACTTGCAGGTCATTGTCCCCGAGGAACCAGTTGAAGGCGGACCACGCCTCTTTCCGCCAGCGGCCCTTTCCCGTGGCACGATAAGCTTGCAAGCATGCCGAGACGGCCGCGCAAGCTTCCACGGGTTGCTGGTCAAAGCGCGCCTTTTCGGCTGTCTTGGAATAGAAGCCGTGCGAACCGATAGGCACGAAATGACATTTCACTTCACAACGTTGAACGGTTGTCAACCAGTCCAACGCCTCAAGCCCGGCAGCGACCATCTCATTATTTGAGCTGCGTGCCCCGGCACGGATGAGCGCCTGGGGCAATCTGGCATTGGAGTACGCCAGAACGTGTTCAAACCAGTTCCAATCGGCCGATTGGTGAGCCCGGTACAAGTGGAGAAGCCGATTTGCCAGTGCATCCGACGCATTGAGCGCCGCACGATCCCCTGGGAAGGAGTCGAGATATTCTTGTAGTCCAAGCAACGCGAAAGCGCATGCACGCGGACTCTTGAATTCGACAGCCGCGGGAAGCGCGAGTTCGAAGAGACGCCCCGCGGCGCCACGCAGGCCCGCATCCTTGGATCTGCCCAGAACGGTTCCCAATCCCCACAGGGCGCGCCCGTGACTATCTTCCGAGGCTTCCGACTCTTGCCAGTGGCGTTCGTAGCTCAGACAATTTCTAAACCTCTTTGTTACGGGCTCGAAAGCAAGCCACAGGAACGCCAGATAGCGGGACGCCAGGTCGGCGGAACCCGCTGGTGGCGTAACTCCAAGCTCTTCCAGGAGAATGGCGACAATCAGTGCACGAGCGTTGTCGTCGGTTGTGTAACCTTCCGGATAGTTGGGCACCATGAAAACGGCATGCTCCAAGATTCCTGTGGAATCCGTCATCCGGTAGAGGTGGTCGAGTTTTATTACGGGAAGCCGGTCCAGAGCCTTTTCGGTGTTCTGGGCGGAAAACGTGGCACGCGGATTTCGCAAGCGTTCATTGTACACGCGTTCAAAACTCCCCATGTATTGCTGTGCCACGCGGTTCCACACCATGTCTCTCGAATAGAGATAAGCGCGCTTCCTCATGGCGTGGCGAGCCGTGGGATCGTCCAGGAGCTCGATCGTTTTTGCGGCGATAGCTGCCGGATCATCAAATGGAACAAGAACGCCGCGCTCGTCATCCAGCAGCTCGATGGCGTGCAGGTAGGGAGTCGATATGATCGCCTTGCCGGCGCTCAGGGCATAGGCGAGCGTTCCGGAAACCACCTGCCCTTTGTGTTTGTAAGGCGTGATGTAAATATCCGCCGCGCCGATTAATTCAACCAGTTCCTGGGGACTCACGAAACGGTTGCGGAAGACTACATTGGCTTCAACCCCTAGCTCCTTGGCTAGGTTCTGAAGGTATTGCCGGTACTTGTCGCCGTCGTGCCTAAGAACATGGGGATGAGTTACACCGGAAATCATGTAAACGACATTGCTGTGGTGGAGCAGGATGTTGGGAAGGGCTTGGATCACATTTTCGATGCCTTTGTTCGGTGACAACAGACCGAAGGTGAGCAAGACCATCTTACCTTCTGTTCCAAAGGCGTCCTTATAGAAACTAGGATCGGTAAAAGGACAATCAGGGATGCCATGCGGAATCAGATCTATCTTTCCGGCTGGTACTTGGAATACTTCCTGCAGGATTTCAGCGGAATGCCGGCTCATGACAATGAGGCGGTCCGAGAGCGTGGCAATCTCCGCCATGACAAGGCGTTGGTCAGGATTGGGCTTGCCCAGCACGGTATGCAGGGTGGTAACCACGGGCATTTGAATGCGCCGGAGTAGCTCCAGAATATTGCTGCCGGCCGGACCGCCAAAAATTCCATACTCGTGCTGCAGGCAGACCAGGTCGATGTTGCTGAAATTCAAAAAGTCAGCTGCCTGCCGGTACGAGGCTAAATTGTCTTCAGCCAGCTCAAATCGCACGCGCTCAGGGTAGCTGTATCCCTCTCCTGTGTCGTTGACCGGCAAAGCCAGCAGCTCTGTAGCGCTGTACTCGGCGTGAATGGCATCGCACAGATCTGTCGTGAAAGTCGCAATTCCGCATTTCCGGGGGAGATAGTTTCCAACAAAGGCGACTCTGCTCGGGAGTGTCGCTCGAGGGAGCGCAGGCGAGCGAATGGCTAACTTTTCTTCCAGGATGAGCGAAGTCAGATCAAGTCGTTCAACAGTCTCAAAGGGCGGAACAGTATTCGGAAGTGACATTAGAATCCTTCAGGATCGCTCGTTCGCCTAAAGCGCATTCCGCTTATACGTCCTAGATGCGGGGTGGAAAACCCTCCTATTACGAATAACACGAATGAGGTTTTTCCTTCTGTGCTGTCTTGCACACTTTAGTTCTGCCGGTGCGGCACCGGAACTGGGTCAACCACGTGAATGACGCTGATGGGAAGGCTTACGTCCGCGATGGCCCATCTTGAGATTTACCTGGGAGGGAAGAATGGGCCGGGGCGAAAAAAGATCCTTCTGTAGGTTAACAGATCGAGAGTTCACCGTCTATGAAATACGAAACGCTTGTTGCCATCCGGCAGCCGGAGCACAAGAGAGTAGAGAAAAAAGCAGGAAGCTGCTACTGAGCCAGGCTCGTTCAATGGATCATTCTTGATCGCGCTTGGGAAGCGGGTTTCTCAAAAACCGACTTGCCGTGGAAAACCAAGGACGGAAATTGAGAAGAGGATGGCTGGCGCTGGGCGCTAGAAGCTGCGGAGGAGTTTGTAGAGTTCGTTGGCGGCGTCGAAGTCGGCTTCGAGTTCGCGGGAGGCGAGGCGCTCGCGAAGATCGTCGAGGCGGCGGGAGAAGAGATCGAGCGCGGCGGAGAGGACTTCTTTGTTGGTGAGGACAATATCGCGCCAGGTGGAATAGGGGCTGCCGGCGAGGCGCAAGGAATCGCGGAGGCCAGGGCCCGCAAGCGCGATGGGCAGGCCGTTTTCATCGAGGCGGTCGTAGAGAAACGAAGCGAGCGCGACGGCGGCGAGTTGTGGGAGATGGGAGACGAGGCCGACGGCGTAGTCATGCTGCTGGGCGCCGAGCCAGAGCGGCTGGGCGCCGATTTTTTCGAGGAGTTTTAGGAAGGCGGCGACGCGTGGGTCGTGGGAGGAGGTGGGTTCTTTCGCGGGGGAAGAAGCACGGGGCTTAAGACCCGCCGCTACAGCGGAATCGGAGGATTCAGGGACCAGGGAATCGGAAGATTCGCGGACAAGAGCATATCTGGTTTCACGAAAGAGTTCGGCATCGGCGTGGGCGAGGCCGGAGAGTTCCCTGCCTGCCATTGGGTGGCCGGCCAGGAAAAACGGGCCGGAATCGCCGGGAAAGAGCTCGGCGGCAGCTTGGGTGATGCGCAGCTTCGTGCTGCAGGCGTCGGTGACGAGCGCGTGGAGCGGAGCGTGGCGGGCGATTTCCGGGAGAAGGTCGAGTGTCGCCGCGATGGGGAGAGCGATGTAGATGAGATCGGCGTTGCGCAAGGCGGGGACCAGATCTCCGGAGAAGGATTCGTCCACGGCGCCCCGGGCGCGCGCTTGCTGCGCAATGTCGGCGCGATCCCAGCCGGTGATGCGCATTCCCTGTGTGTGCTTGCGCAGAGCGAGGGCGAAGGAGCCGCCGATAAGGCCGGTACCGAGGATGGTGACGCGGGAGATGAGGTGGGAAGAGGCCATGGGTCAGGCGATGCGGCGGCCGATGGCGGGCGCGATGATACGGAGCTCGTCCATGAGCTGGGCAAATTGGGCGGGATCGAGCGACTGTGCGCCGTCGGAAAGGGCATGATCGGGATCGTTGTGGACTTCGATGAGCAGGCCATCGGCGCCAGCGGCAACGGCAGCGCGAGCCATGGGCGGCACTTTGTCGCGGCGTCCGGTGCCGTGCGAAGGATCGGCGAGCATGGGGAGGTGGGAGAGCTTCTTGATGACAGGGATGGCGGCGATGTCGAGGGTATTACGCGTGTAGGTTTCAAACGTGCGAATGCCGCGCTCGCAGAGGACGACATCATAATTGCCGCCCGCGAGGATGTACTCGGCGCTGAGGAGCAGCTCTTCCATGGTTGCGGACATGCCGCGCTTGAGCAGGACAGGCTTGCGGATTTCGCCGAGAGCGCGGAGGAGATAATAGTTTTGCATGTTGCGCGCGCCAACCTGGAAGATATCAATATAACCGAGCATCATTTGAATTTGCGAAGCGTCCATGACTTCACTGACGGTGAATAGCCCGAACTTTTCGGCCGCTTCGCGCATCATCTCGAGGCCTTTTTCGCCGAGGCCCTGAAAGGCGTAGGGCGAGGTGCGCGGCTTGAAAGCACCGGCGCGGAGGATTTTCGCGCCGGCTTTTGCGACGCTTTCGGCGATAGAGTGAATCTGCTCGCGCGATTCCACGGAACACGGGCCAGCGGCCACGACAACTTCATTGGCGCCGATGCGCACACCCCGGCCAAGATCTACGATGGTGCCCTCGGGCCTGAACTGGCGGCTGGCGAGCTTGAAGGGTTGGGTGATGCGCATGACCTCGCGCACGCCGTCGAGGAGCTCGAAGTCGCGATGATCGAAGTCGCGATGAACACCGACAGCGCCAAGAACGGTGTGGGATTCGCCGGTCGAGCGATGAACGTTGAAGCCGCTGGCGATGAGGCGATCGATAACGTGCTGAATCTGGGTTTCGTTCGCCCCTTCTTGCATGACGATGACCATGGATAGCTGGTTCCCTTCTTAATCCGCTCTAGGGTGAAAGTTGGCAGCGTAAATTTGCCGCTGCAAATGCTCAAGTATTGCCCAAGGCAACTGCGCCCGCCTAGGAAGGCAGCCGCTACAACTTTGGATCCTTTGTCGTGGCTTCGCCGTGATCCATGGCGGCGCGTTCAGCGGAGCGAGCCTCGTCGATGATGCGCTCGAATAGACGGCGAATCGCCGCGTCCGTAAGCGGGCCCGCGTTCGTGCGCCCCGCGTTTTCCAGGACCTCTTTCTCGCGTTCGGGCTGATAGAGCGGAATGTTCTCCGCCTGCTTCAGCTTGCCGATTTCGAGAGCGCAGCGTGACCGCTCGTTCAAGAGTTCGACGAGCTTGCGGTCGATTTCGTCGATGCGGCGGCGCCAGTCGCTGAGGCTCATGGAGCGACCTCGACACAAAAATGGTTAATGCAGCGCCATCGGTTAGCCGTGCGAGCAGTGATTGCCCACGTTAGAGTTGAGATCCTTCGGGCATCCTCATCGGATGTCCTCAGGATGACAACCTTACTTACCGCCGCCAAGGAATGAGAGAGCGTCATGGAGCGACCTTCCCGCAGGGTCTTCCGGGATCTTCGACGCGGCGAGAGAGGCCGTGCTGTGCGGCGGCCTTGAGAGTGCGGATGCGCTCGGCAAGAGCAGCGGCAGCGGCGTCAACGGAATGCGATTTCTCGATTTCGGAAACGAGAGCCGAGCCGATCACGGCGGCGTCGGCGAGGCCTCCTAGAACCGAGACATGGACAGGTTGCGAAATGCCAAAGCCGACGGCAATGGGAAGCTGGGTGACGTTGCGGGCGCGGCGCAAGAGCGCGGGAAGATCCGCGGGAAGCGCGTCCTTTTCTCCAGTCACGCCGGTGCGCGAGATGAGATAGAGAAATCCGGAAGAGCAGGCGGCGATTTTTTTGAGGCGGTCGTCGGTAGAAGTTGGCGCGCCAAGAAAAACGGTGTCGAGATGATGAGCGGCGAGGACGCGGCGGTAGTCGTCGGACTCTTCCGGAGTGAGATCGGTGACGAGGACGCCGTCAGCGCCAGCTGAGGAAGCGGCAGCGGCAAATTTTTCGAGGCCCATCTGAAGGATGGGATTGTAGTAGCCGAAAAGGAGCAGCGGCACTTCAGAAGATTGGCGGATGCGAGGGATGAGATCGAGCACACGAGCGAGCGTCGTGCCGGCTTTTAGCGCACGCTCGGAGGCGCGCTGAATCGTCGGGCCATCGGCGAGGGGGTCGCTGAACGGTATGCCGAGCTCGATGACGTCCGCGCCCGCTTCGTCGAGCGCGAGGACAAATTTCAGCGTGGCCTCCAGGGAAGGATCGCCCGCGGTGATGTAGGCGACGATGCCGAGTTCACCGGAAGCACGGAACTCGGCGAAGCGTTTGGAAATACGGGTCGTGTTGGAAGACGCAGCGGCCATGGTTTGTGGGAAAAGATTAGAGCAGACGGGAGTAAGTGTCCATGTCCTTGTCGCCGCGGCCGGAGAGATTGAGGATGACGAGGTCGTCCTTGCTCATGCGCGGGAGGCGTTCGACGAGACCTGCGATGGCGTGGGCGGATTCGAGCGCAGGGATGATGCCCTCGGTGCGGGCGAGCAAGCGCGCGGCGTCGAGCGCAGCGGAGTCAGAGACGGCGGAGTATTCGGCGCGGCCTTGATCGGCGAGCCAAGCATGTTCGGGGCCGATGGCCGGATAATCGAGTCCCGCGGAAATGGAGTGAGTGGTGGAGATCTGGCCGTCTTCCGTTTGCAAGACGTAGGTGTAGGTGCCCTGCAAAACGCCGGGGCGCGCGCCTGTGAAACCCTGCGCGGCGGCGAGACGCGCGGCGTGTTCGCCGAGTCCAGGGCCGCGGCCACCGGCTTCGATGCCGATCATTTTCACCTCCGCGTCGCGCAGAAATTCGTGAAAGAGTCCGATGGAGTTGGAACCGCCGCCGACGCAAGCGAAAAGATGCGTCGGCAAGCGCCGCTCCACCGCAAGGATTTGCGCGCGCGCTTCACGACCGATGACGGACTGAAAATCGCGAACCATCGTGGGATAGGGATGGGCGCCGAGAACCGAGCCGAGAAGATAGTGGGTGGTGCGGACGTTGGTGACCCAGTCGCGCATGGCTTCGTTGATGGCGTCCTTCAAAGTGCGGCTTCCAGAGTCAACGCCGATGACTTCGGCACCAAGCATGCGCATGCGGGTGACGTTGAGCGCCTGGCGCGCCATGTCTTCCGTGCCCATGTAGATGACGCATTCGAGGCCGAGCTGCGCGGCAACGCTGGCGGACGCGACACCGTGCTGGCCCGCGCCGGTTTCCGCGACGATGCGCGGCTTGCCCATTTTGACGGCGAGGAGGCCCTGGCCGATGGCGTTGTTGATTTTGTGCGCGCCGGTGTGGAGCAGATCCTCGCGCTTGAGGTAGATGCGCGGGCCGCCAAGTTTGGCCGTGAGGCGAGACGCGAATTGCAGCGGCGTGGGGCGTCCGGCAAAATTTTTCAGCAGGTTTGCAAATTCGGCTTGAAATCCGGCGTCATTTCTCGCGGATTCATAGACGCGCTCGAGCTCCAGGAGCGGAATCATGAGCGTCTCCGGCACGTAGCGGCCGCCGTAGGGGCCGAAGCGGCCGGGGGCTGTGGCGATCGATCGTAGAATTGTGCTCATGACTCGCGGGAAGTCTCCGGCTGCTCTTCGAGCTCACGCTCGGCGCGGCGGACTTCCTGAATGAAATCGCGCAGCCTGCCGTGATCTTTCTTACCGGGCTTCGATTCTACCCCACTGGCGACATCAACGGCGAAAGGACGAACCAGGCGAATGGCGGCGGCGACATTTTCGACTTTGAGGCCGCCTGCCAAAATGATACGGCGGGAGAGCGCGGCGCGGCGAGCCAAAGCCCAGTCGGTGGTGCGGCCAGTTCCACCATATTGGCCTGCGTGCGAGGCGTCGAGGAGAAATGCGAAGGCCTCCGGGTACGCGTCGAACGTGGCGAGAGAAAAGCCCAGGCCGACGCGGAAAGCTTTGAGGACGCGGATGGCGCGTGCGACCTCGGCGACAGTGGAGGGAGTTTCGTCGCCGTGGAGCTGGGCGGCGTCGAGACGCACGGACGCGGAGAGCGACGCGATCGCGGCGGGCTTGGCGTTCACGAAAATGCCGACGGCTTCGACGTTTCTGGGGAGCTGCGAGCGGATTTTCGACGCGTCGGCGGGGGCAATATGGCGCGGACTTTTTTCGTAAAAATTGAAGCCGAGGAAATTCGCGCCGGCTTCGCAGGCGGCGCGCGCATCGGGAGCATTCGTGATGCCGCAGATTTTGACGAGAACCACGAGGCGGCTACTCCTTCCGGGGGGCAGCGCCGAGGAGCTCGGCAAGCGCGTCGGCGGGGTCGGGAGCGAGCATGAGGTGCTCGCCGATGAGAAATGCGTCGAAGCCCGCTTCGCGGAGTTTTTGCAAGTCGTCGTGGGAGCGGAGTCCAGATTCGCTGACGGCGATGCAATCGTCAGGGATGCGTTCAATCAGTTCGAAAGAAGTTTCGACGTGGACATCGAGCGTCTTCAGGTCGCGGTTGTTGACACCGATGATGCGGCTGCCTGCGGCGAGAGCGCGGCCGAGCTCCTCGGCGGTATGCACTTCGACGAGCGGCTCCATGCCGAGTTCGCGACCGAGAGCGAGGAGGTCGCGAAGCGGAGCGTCACGCAACACGGCGACCATGAGCAGGAAGCTGTCCGCATCGTTCGCGCGCGTTTCCCAGACTTGCCAGGGATCGAAGATAAAATCCTTGCGAAGGACAGGGAGATTTACCGATTTGCGGGCGTCGCGGAGATTTTTCAGTGAGCCGCGAAAAAATTCCGATTCGGTGAGGACGGAGAGCGCTGCAGCACCCGCGGATTCGAACGCGGCGGCCAACCCGGGAGGATCGAAAGGATCGCGAAGGACGCCGTGAGAGGGAGACGCGGGCTTGAGCTCGGCGAGGATGTTGAGTCCATCGCGGGAAAGCGCAGCGGAAAAGTCGCGGAGCGGCGAAGCGGCTTTGACACCGTATTTCAATGCGGTTTCGGGCAGGACTCGCTTGCGGTGGTCGACCTCGGCGCGACGCGACTCGAGAATGCGGTCGAGGACGGTTCCCGTGCTGGAATGGGCATTCATGCGCGTGAGAAGTTATGCTAGGGGGATAGAGGGAGAGAGTCAAATAGAGTGAGTGGTGAATCGTGACTGGCAAGGAGCAATCTGGAGAGCTGATGGGATATCGCAAAGAATATGGGGAGCTGTTGGAGGCGATTGCGAAAGAGGCCGATGCGATCGCGATGCGCTATTTCCGAGCCACGGAGATGCGGGTGGAGAGAAAGAGCGACGGCACGGCGGTGACGCAGGCGGACCGCGAAGTGGAAGAGATGGCACGCGCGAAAGTGGCCGCCAGCGGGATTGCACTGGACGTGCTGGGCGAAGAGATGGGGGATACACGGAGCGGCGGTTCGGCAGGCCGCGCGCGTCTGATCATCGATCCGATCGACGGAACGGATGAGTTTTCGCGTGGGATTCCGACGTTTGGGACGTTGCTGGGGATCGAGCGGGACGGCGAGATCGTGGCGGGAATGGCGAGCGCGCCAGGGCTGGGCTCGCGGTGGTGGGCGTATCGAGGCGAGGGCGCTTATCGTAACGCGAGGCGGCTGCGCGTTTCCGATGTCGCGCGGCTGAGTGATGCGATGGTTTTCACGACGGGGACGGGGCCGAGCAAAGACCGCGTGGCGATCGCAAAGATCCGGAGGCTGCCGGATGCGGCGAGGAGCGGCCGGGCGTTCGGGGGATTCTGGCAACACATGCTGGTGGCGGAAGGAGCGATTGAAGCGGCGCTGGATTGGACGTCGAAGCCTTGGGACCTGGCGCCGCTGGGGATCATCGTGGAAGAGGCGGGCGGACGCTCGACGAACATCGCGGGTAAGCGCTCGATTTATGACGGGAGCTTGCTGAGCACGAACGGAAAAGTGCACGAAGAGGCGCTGGCATTGCTGAGTTAGAGAGTGGAATCCAAAAATTAGGTGCGGGAAGTATGTACTGAGAGTTGCCTCCAATTTGGAGGTTTTTCCCAGCCAAGAAAATACATAGGTTGTGCGGGATAGTCAGAATTCTTTGTTCCTGTGGGAGATTTGAGATGGATGTTCATGGACAGGCTGAAAAGGCAGAACGATTGCGGAAGTTGCACCAGGGCCCGCGCATCCTGGTGCTCGCAAATGCATGGGATGTGGCGAGTGCGCGGCTTATGGAAGAGGCGGGGTTCCCCGCTATCGCCACAACCAGCTCCGGAGTCGCTGCGTCGCTCGGGTATCCGGATGGGCAGCGGATTTCGCGGGAGGAGATGCTGGAGGTTGTGGCGAGGATCGCGCGAGCGGTGCGAGTCCCTGTGACCGCGGACGTGGAGGCTGGCTACGGAACTACTGTCGAAGAGATGATCGAAACGGCAAAGGCGGTGGTCGCCGCAGGGGCCGTGGGAATGAACTTGGAAGATGTAACGGGCGAGGACGAGAGTTCGCAAGTGGAACTGTCGCTGCAAGTGGAAAAAATTCGGGCCATTTGCAAAGCTTCGGCGGCGCTGGATGTCCCGCTGGTGGTGAATGCGCGAACGGACATTTATCTGATGCCGGTTGGAGAGGCGGCGACGCGATTTGAACGAACGGTAGAGCGCTTGCGCGCATATCGCGAGGCCGGAGCGGGCTGTCTGTTTGCGCCGGGAATCCGGGACCGGGAAACAATCTCTAAGTTGGTGAAGGCGGTTGGCGCGCCCCTGAACATTCTAGTGACGCCGGGTTGCCCTTCGCTGGGAGAGCTCGAGAAGCTGGGAGTCGCGCGGGCAAGCGCGGGATCCGCAGTGATGAGGGCTACACTCGGACTCGTGCAGAGGATTGGAAAGGAATTGATGGAAAAAGGAACCTACGAATCCTTGTTCGAGGGCACGGTCCCCTTCGCCGATATAAATCGAATGATGGGGCGGCAGCATACTTAGCGCGATGACGGAAGCACCTACGTTGCTGCGCGTTCTGAACGAAGAAATTGTGGCTTGCCGGAAGTGCCCGAGATTGGTGGCATACCGCGAAAAAGTGGCGCGGGAAAGGCGGCGGGCGTTTCGCGAGTGGACGTACTGGGGCAAACCCGTGCCGGGGTTTGGCGATGCGCGAACGGAATTGCTGATCTTAGGATTGGCGCCAGCGGCGCACGGGGCTAACCGAACGGGGCGCGTTTTCACGGGGGATCGATCGGGTGATTTTCTCTACGCGGCGCTGCACAAGGCGGGCTTTGCGAATCAACCCACTTCCCTGCACCGCGACGATGGTTTGCAGCTGAGGAACGCATACATCACGGCGACGATCCGTTGTGCGCCTCCCGAAAACAAACCGCTGCCGGAAGAGATTCTGAATTGCCGGGGTTATCTGGAGCGCGAGCTGGAGATTTTGCAGCCGAAGGCGGTCCTGGCGCTGGGGAAGATCGCGTGGGACGCTTATCTGGAAATTTTGAAGCGACGCAGAATCATTCCTTCGCGCGCCGCTTACGTCTTTGCACATGGAGCGGAAGCAAAATTACCGACTCCTTGCCCGCGATTATTTGGGGTCTATCATCCCAGCCAGCAGAATACGCAAACCGGCCGGGTAACGCCTTCAATGTATGCGCAGGTTCTGCAGCATATCCGTCTCTTCCTCGAACGCTAGATCCATTGAATTAGTCACCTAAGCGCGATTACAAACTGTGCGAGGTGTCGGGATTGGCTGGCAGTCGAGTGACGGAACGAGACGACAGAGAGAATTCGCGACTTGCTTGGCCAGAGGCTGCGCTCGGGCAACTACCTGCAATTTGAACGCCTTGCGGAAACCAGGAAAAGACGGCAATGGCGTGCTGAGTGCAATTGCCAAGACCTCGAGATGAGGAGGTTGAGATGAAACTAGCAAGAAATGTGCGTGCGCGAACAGGGGTTGCCATTGTCGTGCTGAGTTTGGGTGTAGCCATGAGCGCGGCGGCGCAGCTACCGACTCTGGCTGCGCCACAAGAGCAATCACAGGAAAATCCTTCTGGGGCAGAACAGAATCAACAACCGCCGAAGGCTGATGGGCAGAGGCGGGGACTGCCGCTGGAAACCTTTGCGGTCGCGCCGGGAACAAAATTTCTGGTGCGGCTAGAAGACGAGCTGAGCACAAAGGGGACGGAAGAGAATAAGAAATTCAAAGTGAAGACGCTTGAGCCGCTCGAAGCAGGGAGCGGCATCTACCTGCCGCCAGGGGCGGAGATTCATGGCCACGTGAGCCGAGTCGAGCCTGCAGGAGTAACGAGCCGCGCAAAAATCTGGCTGACGTTTGATGAGATTCACACCAAGTTCGGCAAGCTGCCGATCGTGGCGGAGGTCGCGAGCGTGCCGGGCGATCACAGCGTAAAACCTGGGCCATCCCAAGAGGGGTTGATAGAAGCACGAGCGAGCTCGCAGCACGATGCGGCAGAAGCAGCGGCAGCCGGTGCGGCGATTGGCGCAGTCAAGGGCGTGAAAGACAAGAACAAGAAAGAAATCGCGGAAGGCGCCGCGGCCGGAGCCATTGCGGCTTATCTGATGGAGTCAGGGAGAGGCCATGAGCTGGATTTGCCGAAGGGAGCGAAGCTGGAGCTGGAGTTAGAGCGAGCGCTCTATCTCGTGAAAGAGTGAAAGTCACCAGTTGACACGCGGTAGCTGGGGATAGTTTCGACTGGGCGGGAAGAAAGGCCGGAGCGGCGAAGACGCTTGCTCCGGCCCTTTGTATTTTGCATGCCAAGTGATAAGTGAAGTACAGGCGAGGGCCTGCACCATGAGGCGGCTTGGCAAGCAGAGAGGGGCTTGTTAGAGTCGAGCTATCCAGCCTGAGCGAAAATCTGCGAAAATAAGAACGAACACGCCGGAGAGGCTAAGCCACATGGGCGAAGACACGAAGACGGCAGTGCGCGCGGTGGAGACCGGAGAGCGGAAAGACCGCGTGCTGATTGTCGAAGACGAAGAGAACGCGCGAAAAGGATACGAGCAACTTCTACAGAAGTGGGGTTGCGACGTTCTCGGAGTGAGCTCGGCTGAGGATGCGCTGGCGAAGTTCGCAAGCTACCAGCCCGACTCGCTGATCGCGGATGTTGAGCTGCCCGGAATGAACGGGTTAGATCTACTGAAGCAGCTGGGGCAGGAGCTGCTGGACGTACCGGCGATTGTCATCACCGGCAAAGGCAGCGAGGAACGCGCGGTGGCGGCGATCGAAGCGGGCGCTTTCTGGTATATCGAGAAACCGTTGAAGGCACCCGTGCTGCGGGCGCTGCTGGACCGCGCGCTGGGCAAGGCGCGGGATGCGCGGCAGCTCGCCGTGCTGCAGCGGCAGTTGCGCGAGGCGGGCAGGCTGGGCGACCTTGTGGGCGCGTCGAAGCCGATGCAGGATGTAATGCGCATCGTGGAGATGGCGGCGCCGAGTTCGGCTTCCGTGCTGATTACCGGGGAGACCGGTTCGGGAAAAGAGATCGTGGCGCGGACGATTCACAAACTGTCACCGCGCGCAACGGGGCCTTTCGTTGCCATCAACTGTTCAGCCATTCCCGAAACGCTCATGGAAAGCGAGATTTTCGGTCATGAGCGCGGCGCGTTTACCGGTGCGGCGGAGCGCCGTATTGGTTGCTTTGAGCTAGCCGACAGCGGGACGCTGCTGCTCGACGAGATCGGCGAAATGCCTGCGCCGACGCAAGCGAAGCTGCTGCGCGTGCTGGAAGACCACAAGGTTCGCCGGCTGGGAAGCAAGACCGAGACACCGGTGGACGTGCGTGTGCTCGCCGCCACGAACAAAGATCCCGAACAAGCGGTCGGCAGCGGCCATCTACGCCAGGATCTTTACTTCCGCTTGAATGTCTTCCACATCAATTTGCCGCCGCTCCGCGATCACAGAGAGGACATTTCCCTGCTTGTGGAACATATTCTGCGAGACGTCAACGCCAAGCATGGCAAGCACGTCCGTGGAATCGGCGCGGAAGTATTGGACATATTCATGAGCCACACTTGGCCGGGAAATATCCGCGAGCTGCGCAACGTGCTGGAGCGCGCCGTGATCATGTGCGAAAAGGAGCTGATCACTCGCGCTTGCCTGCCGGGGGAATTCGGCAAGACTTCCGCCAAGGGGCCGAGCGATTTGACGGCGATCAAGTTTCCGATCGGCACAACAGTGGACGCGATGGAGCGCGAGCTGATCCTGCAGACGCTGAACGCCACTGGAAACAATAAGACACGGGCGGCCGAGCTGCTGGGAATCAGCCTGAAAACGCTGCACAACAAATTGAAAGAATACGGCGGCGACCGCGCCGAGACGGAGTAAGAACTCGCGATGCAGCTGCGGCTGCGGACAAAACTCACGCTGGTGATGACGGGACTGGTAGTGCTCGTCGTTGCGGTGCTGTCCGGTGTTTTCGTCGGGCAGCTTCTCGAACAGGTACTCCAGGAAACGGACAAGCGCGCGCACGAAATTGCGCAGCAGGTATTCCAGCAGGCACAACGCGCGCTGACCGATGCGGCTGAGCAAGGATTGCGGCCCGCATCGAACGATCCGCAAGACATTCACGACTACGTGCGGCGGGCGTTTGAAATTAACGAAAGCTTGCGCGCGCAACTGAAAGCCGCGAAGGATACTCCATCCATTTATGAAGTAACGATTACGGACAACAATGGGATGGCGCTTGTTTCCACGGATGAATCCTTGCCGGGAAAGTTCCTCCCGCGGCACGCGCCTCTTTCGCAGCTCACACAACGCAGTTACGTGCGGCAAGTGAAGGTGCTGGCGGGGCCTCCACGTGTCTACGAATTCGACTACCCCTTCAGCAAAGGCGGTCAGCCATTTGGCGAAGTGCGCGTGGTGGTGTCTTCGGGGCTTCTGCTGAATGAGATTTCACCCAGCGTGCGGAAATCGGCGACGATCGTGCTGGTGGCATTGATCATTTCGACGGTGCTGGCGGCGGGAGTCAGCCGGGCGACTCTCGCGCCGCTGCGTGACATTGCCGCGCAACTGGACCGCATTTCCGCTGGGCAATACGATGCGCCCGCTCCGCCGGTCAAAGGATTTGCGGGAAGCGGCGACGAACTTGGACAAGTCAGCCAGAAAATCACGCAAGTCGGACAGCAACTGCGTGGCGTGCATGAAATCTTCAGCACCATGCGCGAAAACCTGGACACCGTGATGGCCGGCCTGGAAGATGGCTTGCTATTGTTCACGCGTGACGCACGCGCCGTCATGGTGAGTCCCGCGGCGGAAAAATTTCTTGGCGCGCCCGCGGCACATTTTATCGGGCGGCGCGTGACGGACATATTTCCGGCAGGGCACCCGCTGCGCGATGCGCTGCATCTCGAAGGCGATGAACTCAGCGAAGTCGCGGCGGAGACGGAACTGACAACCAGCGAAGGCACGAGGCGCGTCGGTGTCAGCGTTCAGGCGATTCAAGAAGGCGGGGAGCGCATGGGCGCGCTGGTGACGCTGCGCGATCTGGACTCGCTAGAGAGCATCAATACGCAGTTGCAGGTGAGCGAGCGGCTCGCGGCTGTGGGACGTATTACAGCGGGTGTGGCGCATGAAGTAAAAAATCCGCTGAATTCGATGCGGCTGTGGCTCGAAAACTTGAAGGAATCACTCCCCGAGGAACAGGACAGCGGAGCACGACACGCCGTTCAGGTGCTGGACAAGGAAATCGACCGCCTGGACGCGGTAGTGAAGAGATTCCTCGATTTTACGCGGCCGATGGAAGTGCGGCTCGAAGCCACGCAGCTTGCGGAGCTTTTGAAGGAAGTGATGCAAGTGGCCCAGCCGCAACTTCAAAAAGCAAATGTGCAGGTCGCGCAACTTCTGCCCATCGACGTTCCGGAAGTTTATGTGGATCGCGCGCTGCTGAAGCAGGCAGTTCTGAATCTCATATTGAATGCGGCGGAAGCGATGCCCGCGGGGGGCCAATTGCGGCTTGTTCTGAGCCGGCGCGGCGAAATGGCGGAGATTACCGTGGGCGATACCGGGAAAGGAATTCCGCCAGAAAACAAGCAGAAGATTTTTCAATTGTTTTTCACAACCCGGCCCGGCGGCAGCGGCATTGGACTGGCCAGCACTTTCCGAATTGTGCAGCTTCACAACGGTTCGATAGACTTTACTTCGGAGGTTGGCCGAGGGACGACGTTTCGCATCGAGCTGCCGCTCGCGGCCTGAGCATGAGGGAAAAATCAGCCCGGCCTCAGAATTTCTATCTGACACCATTGCGCTCCGGCGCGCGGATTTCGTTGCTTGTGTTGTGCTGCGCGGCAGTTTTTTCCACTGGATGCAGCGCCGTGCGAAGAAAGCCTTCGTTCGGCTGGGGCACGGCAGTGCAGGCGAGGCCGAAGCTGCCAACCGCGCCAACGAGTGGAGACGAAACACCTGTGGACCCCGGCCCGGAGCTCCAATTGGTGATTCTGCCGCCGCCTTCTGCGATTGCGGCGGCACGCGGCGTGCCCGCGAGGCCGCGAGGCGCGGCGAGCTCTTCTGCGGAAAACAACGGTTCCGGCAAGCCCGAAGCGCCCATTATCGTGCCGGAATTGACGGCTGAAGTAACGACGGCGGCGAAACAACAGACCGGCCAGAGCCTTGGCATCGCGGAGCGAAATTTGGAGGCAACGCAGGGAAGAAGTTTGAATGCCGCGCAGACGGATCTTGCCTCCAAAGTCCGAAGTTTCGTCTCCGAGGCCCGTGATGCCGCGCGCGTGAGCGACTGGATACGCGCCCGAGACCTGGCGAAGAAAGCCCAGGTATTGTCGGAAGAGCTTGCCAAATCTTTGTAGACAGCAATTTCCACTGGGTTCGGATTCTTTCCCTCCTGTTTCCCGGTGCCGGTGCGTTCGTAGAACGAAGCATTCGGTGAGTTGCGTTATGATGACGGCATGAAGAAATTCGATGTAGCCATCGCCGGCGGCGGCTTGATTGGCGCATCTATTGCTCTGGAGCTCGCGCGCGCAGGTCTGCGCGTGGGTGTCTTTGATCGGCAGGAGCCGGGACGCGAAGCCTCCTGGGCGGGGGCAGGCATCCTGTCTCCCGCACCGGAAAATCCCGGGATGATTCCGGCCGTGCCGCTTTGTAAAACGAGTCTGGAGCTTTATCCCGAGTTTGTGGCGATGGTAGAGGAGATTTCTGGCCAGCGCGTCGGGTTCCGGCCAAAGGGCACTGTCGAAGCATTGTTTTCGCGCGATGCGAGGGCGGAACTGAGCACGCTTATTGCGCTCCACCATGGATTGGGATTGAAGGCGGAGCCGCTACGCACCGCGGATGCGCGAGAGCTGGAGCCGGCGCTGAGCGAGGAGATGGAAGTTGGGATTCTGCGGCCCGAGGAAGCTTCGGTTGACAATCGGCTGCTCACGCGGGCGGTTCTGGATGCGGCGCGGCGCAGTGGGGCAGAAGTCTTTCCGGGCTGTAGCGTTGAGTCGCTTTGGCGCGAAAGCTGGAAGCGTCGACGTTGCTCCGGTGTGCTTCTGCAAAATGAAAAAATTGAGGCGGCGTGGACTATCGTCGCTGCCGGATGTTTTTCGGCCGGTTTAAAGGAGGCCGATGCCTACGCACCCGTGCGGCCTGCAAAGGGGCAGATGGTTGCTCTCCGGGCGGACGAATTGGAAATCGAGCGGGTACTCTGGTCGGAGAAGATTTATCTGGTGCCGCGCGATGACGGCCAGATTCTCGCGGGCGCCACGATTGAATACGTAGGATTTGACAAGGAAACAACCGCGGGAAGCATCGAAAAAATCCTCTCGGCGGCAATCGAATTGGCTCCTGGACTCGCCGCAGCGCGGATCGAGGAAATGTGGGCGGGTCTGCGGCCGGACTCGCCGGACCACCTTCCGATTCTGGGTCCCACTGACCTGGATGGCCTATTGATTGCCACGGGCCATTTTCGAAACGGAATCCTTCTCGCGCCCATCACCGCAAGGCTAATCCGCGAGTGGATAACCGAACAGCGGGTATCTGTCGATTGGGAGAGATTCTCTCCGCTACGGTTTGAAGGTCAAGCCACGAAGAAAACTACTGCCTAAAGCCCCACGGATGTGCCGTTAAGTTTCAGTACTTTGAAAAAGTCGCATCGGATTTCGCCGGCGGTTACTGCTGGCGCACAACCGGAGGCGTGATGGGCAACGCCTGACCGAGGTTGGTGAACTGAATCTGGTTGCCGTCGAGCACGATTTCGCGTTCGAGGACCATGTCGAGTGTCGAACCACGCGGGAGCTCAGCCTCAGGACCACGAGTCAACAGCACCGCGGCGAGTCCTGCGAGCCCGCCGATCCCCGCCCCGATGCCAGCGCCTTTCGCTCCGCCTGCAATCGCGCCGATTCCCGCGCCTGTAACGGTCGTTGTCGCAACTGTCTCTACGTCCTTCCCTTTGCCGCCGGGACTAGTCAATTTTCCTTCCGAATCCATTGTCTCTTTCCCACCGGAATCGGCGCTGCGCGGCGCGGCTTTCAAATCAACCGTGTAACCGTTGGGAAAGATCAGCGAGTCCAGGCGCATGCGAAATTCGCCGCGGCCCTTGACGCGCCCAGGGCGCTTGGACTCGATCAATTCGCCGCGAAGATAGGAGCCGACGGGAATGATGATGCGATTGCTTTGCGTGATCGGAAAATTCGTGTGGAAGTAAACGGAATCACCGGCCTTGGCGCTGCGCGTGGAAATGCCATTTTCAAGAACTACAGCGACGCGCGTGCCCGCAGGAACGGTGATTTTCTCCGGAAGCGCCCGCCGCACTGCTGCCGACTGCTGCGCCGCGGGGACTGGAGGCGGGGCTTCGAACTGGGGGCCAGGAGGCTGTTGTGCCGCAGACATCGGCAGCAGTGACAGAGCGAGGAGACATGCAGCTGCGCAAAATATGAAACCCGGGAGGAACTTGCCCTGCATCTCTGGCCTCCGTGACGGACGGTGTGATGCGTGCTGGAAGGGTGAAGATGCCTCAGTATATCGCAGGTTCATCGGGTGAAGCGAAACAGAAATTTGACCGTGCCGTGGCCACAAGCTAGGCTGGAACATGGGTGAGGAGGAGTGCAATGGCCAAGCTGGCGCTGATTTATGGAATGCGTTTGCTGCCGGAGGAAGACCTGGGCGAAGTGAAGGATGCCACGGTCGTGCTCAAGAACGGTCGCACGGCGCGAGTGACCATGCACCTGATCGAAGGCAGCAAGGAAGAAATTGAAGCGACATTTCACCAGTCGGTGGAAGCCTTTTTTGAAATGTATCCGGAGATCTAGAAGTTTGAGAGCAGAGACGTGCAAGCAACAGAAAAACCTAACGGTTGCCGAAGTTTTCCGGATCGGCGTTGGGGTCGCCGAGATTATCACTGATAAGTACAGTGGATTGGCCCGTGAGTTCGAAGCGTTTGCGGCACTTAAAGCAAGCCACTAAATCATCCAGCCGCACCATGTAAGACGCCGCTTTCGCGAACTTCTTTCTGTCTTCTTCACCGGCGCCGCGGGGCAACTCCCTTTTCTTCCGGCAAACCTTCCAACGGACGGGAAACTCAAATTCGCCGCGGCAGCTCGGACAGAGCAGCTTGATTTTCCTGGTCTCTTCGCGTTCCGTATAAAAAGCGCGTTCGTCCATGGTCAGAGAGCGGGTGCACGCACCGCTTGGTCAATTGTAACAAAATCGAGACCGAGGTCACGCCAGCGCGGCAGCCAGTGTTCAAGCGCGGCAAGCGTATGAGTGCGGTCGCCGTTCTGCCGCCGGTGAAACCCATCGTGAAGGCAGAGGATCTCTCCGGTATGGCTTGCGTGAGTTTGCGGTTTGTTCAGTTTGTGTTCGGTGTGTACAGCGACCGGCGTCATCCGCCGAATCAGCCATTCACTGGGCTTGTCGTCGCGCCAGTCCCCGGGAATCAGCGTCCACATTACGACGCGCAGATCGAGCTCTCGCGCAACGCCCGCGAGCCAGTGATTGCGCATGCCGAACGGCGGACGAAACCACTTCGGAGGCTGGCCCGTCGCGGACTGTACGGCGTCGCTGCATTGCCCCAACTCGTTTCGAATTTGCGATTGTCCAAGCCAGAAAAGATTTGGGTGCGTTTCGGTGTGGTTCCCGATGGCGTGCCCCCGCGCGGCAATCTCTCTAACAAGGTCCGGGCATTCCCGCACAAATCGGCCAATCAAGAAAAACGTCCCGCGCGCGTGGTACCGTTCGAGAAGATCCAAGAGCTTCGGGGTGATGG
>Ga0209118_1000364_pt1 | contig 26156 bp, 21 predicted proteins | sample BlaSpr_A8_Ref_M1_FD_187988 | JGI IMG/M metagenome (GOLD analysis project Ga0209118, IMG submission 187988) | Forest soil microbial communities from Thunder Bay, Ontario, Canada - Black Spruce, Ontario site 2_A8_Ref_M1 (SPAdes) (version 2) | ecosystem: Environmental > Terrestrial > Soil > Boreal...
CTCCCGTCCGTCCCTCGACCGCGCCCTCCGCAAGCGCCTCGCCCGCCGCGGCCGATACGGCCGGCAGGCCCCAGCCCGCGGGGCCGATCTTCGGCGAAACCATCGAAGTGCGCGTCGTCAACGTCGAGGCGGTGGTCACCGACAAGAAAGGCAACCGCGTTCCCAATCTGAAACCCGAGGACTTCCGCCTCAAGGTGGACGGCAAGCCGATCAAGATCGACTTCTTCAACGAGGTGCGCGGCGGCCAGGCCATCGCCCCCGAACCGGGCGCCGCCCCGACCATTCCCGGGCTGCCCGACCTGGCGCCCGGCAGCCCCGTTGGCACCAGCTACCTGGTGTTCATCGACGACTACTTCTCGCTCGCCCCGCGCCGCGACGAGGTGCTGCGTTCGCTGCGCGATGACCTCGCGCATCTCGGCCCCGAGGACCGCATGGCGCTGGTCGCCTTCGACGGCCGGCACCTGACCCTGCTGTCGAGCTGGTCGAGCTCGCACCGCGATCTCGCCCGCGCCATCGAGCGCGAGATCGGCGCCCCCGCTCACGGCCTCGAGCGCGTATCCGAGCTGCGGAACTTCCGCTCCACCGAGAACAGAGTCGTCGTCGATCCCACGCGCTTCGCCCTCGGACAGACGGACCTCAGGGCCGACGAGCGCGCCTTCGTTTTCGAGCTCGGCACGCAGCTCGAGCGGGCGGTCGGGGCGGCCACCAGCACGCTGCGCGGCTTCGCTTCGCCCCCCGGGCGCAAGGTGATGCTGCTGCTGGTGGGCGGCTGGCCGTTCTCGCCTGCCGATTACGCGATCAGCGACATCAACCGTCCGATCACGGAGCACGACGTGCCGACCGGCGACAAACTCATGCGGCCGCTGGTCGAGACCGCCAACCGCCTCGGTTACACCCTCTATCCGATCGACGTGCCCGGGATGGAGACCAATGCGGCGAGCGCCCAGAGCGATGCGCCGCGGCCGCTCGGCGCCAACTTCGGCCTGCGCGAGCAGGAGCACGAAGGGACGCTGAAATACCTGGCCAACGAGACCGGCGGCAGGCCGCTGATCAACTCGCTGCGCATCGCGTCGCTCGAGCACGTCGAGGCCGACACGCGGTCCTATTACTGGCTCGGCTTCACTCCCAGCTGGGAGGGCAACGACAAGCGGCACACCATCCAGCTCGAGGTGCTGCGTCCCGGCCTCAACGTGCGCACCCGCGACAGCTTCCTCGACCGCTCGCGCAAGTCCGAGGTCTCGATGATGGTCGAGAGCGCCATGCTGTTCGGCAACTCGCCGGGCTCGCCGACCATGCCGGTGCAGCTGGGCAAGGCGGCGCGCAAGGGCCGCCAGGAGATCGAGGTCCCATTCACCCTGGCGATCCCCACCGCTGCCTTCACCAGCGTGCCGCTCAACGGCAAATACGCCTCCGAGGTCGAGCTGCGCATTGCCGCGCAGGACGAACGCGGCAACCGCTCCGACATCCCCATCGTGCCGCTGCAGCTGTCAACCGACAAGGAGCCGACGAAGGGCCAATTCGTGCGCTTCCAGAGCAAGGTCACCCTGCGGCGGACGAAGCAGCATCTGATCTTCGCCCTGTTCGACCCGTTGAGCAACAAGATCACCACCGCCGAGGTGGACGTCAAGCCCGACTGAGCGGCAGCCTGCCGGCCCGCCAGCGGCCGCCGCAGGTCTCGTGCGTATAATGCGGGTGCCGCGCTTTGCGGGCACCGAGGGGAGAACCACGAATCCATGAGCAGATCCAGTCGTTTCCGGTGGTCGGGCGCGCCGCTCGCCATCTTCGCAGCTCTTGCGGCCCTCGCCGCGACTCCGGCGCCGCCAGCGGGCCCCGCTGCCGGCAAGCAGCCGGCCGACGAGAACTTCGTCGAGTCCGTCACCGTCAACGTCGTCAACGTCGACGTCTACGTCGCCGACAAGAAGGGGCGGGTCACCGGCCTGACGCGCAACGATTTCGAGCTCTATGAAGACGGCCGGCCGATGGCGATCACCAACTTCCTGGCGGTCGAGGGCGGCAAGACCGCCGGCGCCGCCGCGGAAGCCGAGGCCGCCGCCGAAGCCGCCGAGCCCAACCATCCGCCGAAGCTTCCCCCCGGCTACGAACAGACGCCGATTCCCGAGGACCAGAAGCTGCGCCTGATCGTCTACATCGACAACTACAACCTCAAGCCCTTCGACCGCAACCGGGTGATGCGCGACCTGCGCATCTTCCTCGACCAGAAGCTGCGCCGCGGCGACCAGGTGATGCTGGTGACCTACGACCGCGAGCTGCACGTGCGGCAGCCGTTCACCGCCGACACCAGCCTGGTCAATGCCCAGCTGCTGGCGATCGAGAAGATCTCCGCCCAGGGCGTGCACTCCGAGAGCGACCGGCGCGAGGTGTTGAAGAACATCGAGAGCTCGCAGGGCGGCCCCCAGGCCATGAGCTATGCCCACGGCTACGCCGGGGCGGCGTTCAACGACGTCAGCTTCACCATCGACGCGCTCAAGAACCTGGTGACCACGCTGGCGGGGATGTCGGGGCGCAAGGCGATCGTCTACGTCAGCGACGGCCTGCCGATGATGGTCGGCGAAGACGTCTACTACGCGGTGCAGAACAAGTACCCGGGCACCAGCATCATCAGCGAGAGCAGCGAGTTCGACAGCTCCCGGCGCCTCGAGGAGCTGGCCGCGCAGGCCAACGCCAACCGGGTCACGTTCTACACCATCGATGCCGGCGGCCTGCGCGTCTACTCCGCGACCTCGGCCGAGAATGCCACCGCCGGCCAGGGCGTCTACATCGATCAGATCAACATCACCAACCTGCAGAGCAGCCTGCAGATGATGGCCGAGAAGACCGGCGGCCTCTATGTGATCAACGCCAACGACGTCCTTCCCCACCTCAACAAGTTCGCCGATGACTTCAATACCTTCTACTCGCTCGGTTACACGCCGCCGCACGTCGGCGACGGGCGCTTCCACAAGATCAGCGTCAAGGTGAAGCGCAAAGGCGTCACCGTGCGCTGCCGCGAGGGGTACCGCGACAAGAGCATCGAGTCGCGGATGAGCGACGGCACGCTGGCGGCCCTGCAGTTTCCGTTTCAAGCCAACCCGCTCGGCCTGACCCTCGAGTTCGGGCGCCCTGCGGAGCGCAAGGACGGGCTCTTCCTGGTGCCGATCAGCGTCAAGATCCCGCTCGGCAAGCTGACGCTGGTGCCGCGCGAGCAGGGCAGCAGCTCGGCGAAGGTGCGCCTGTTCATCGGCGCCATCGATCCTGACGGCCGCACCTCCGAGGTGCAGCAGGTGCCGGTGCCGATCAATGTGCCGGCCGCCGAGGTGTCGAAGCTCGGCGGCAAGCATTTCCTCTACACCTTGAGCCTGCTGATGCGCAGCGGCGACCAGAAAGTGGCGATCGGCATGCGTGACGACGTCGGCGCCCTGGAGTCCTACGTGACCGGCGAGCTGGTGGTCGGCCGCTGAGGCCGCCGCCCCCCCGCCGCTGATCACCGAGCAGTCGAGCAGTCGAGCAGTCGAGCGATCGAGCAGTCGAGCCACAGCGAGCGGCGGCGATCGAGGGGGAGCTGAGGGGATGGGGAGAGCAACCGTGCAAGAGCCGGCGGGCATTCAGGGCTGGATCGAGCTGTTCCGATCTCTCGGCCAGGCACTGTTCGAAGTGGTGCGCGCCGAGGCGCAGGCGCTGGGAGAGGATTTCCGCCGCTCGGGCGGCGCGCTGGCGCGAGGGCTGGCGCTGCTCGGCGGCGCGGCGGCGGTCGGCTTCTGGACCCTCGGCGTGCTGGTCCTGGCGCTGATCGCCGTGCTGGCGATCTGGCTGCCGCCCTGGGCGGCGGCGTTGATCGTGGCGGCGCTGTTCGCCAGCACCGCCGGTCTGCTGGCGGCGCTCGGCCTCCGCCAGCTGCGGCGGCTCGAGTCCCCGGCGGAGAGCATCCGGCGGCGGGTCGCGGATCACCTCGACTGGTGGAATCACCGCCTGCTCGCCGAGCCGGCGCGACCTGAGGTCGAGGGCGGCGACGGCGCCCGCCTGGCGTCCGGAGCGCCCGGGGAGGGCGCCACCCGGCGGCGGCCGGCGCCGCCGCCGACCAGCACTTCTGCCCCGCCGCGCATTCATCCCGACGACCCGCTCGAGGAGGACGACTTGTGAGCAAGCCCGAGGACCGCCGGAGCGCGGCCGAGCAGCGGATCGATCAGAGCCGCCGGCTCGCCGAGGAACGGTTGGCCGAGGTGAGAGAGGCGGTCGCCGTCGAAGCCGGCCGCGTGCCGCGGAACGCCACGCTGGTGCTGGCCGGCCTGGCGGCCGCCGTCGGCTTCGCGCTGGCGCTTCGCCGCCGCCGTCGCCGCCGGCGCTAGCCTTCGGGGACCCCCCCGGCCCTACCCGCCCCTTCGGCCATTGGGCTCTTCGGCTGCTGGCTACTCAGGCAGGTTCCGAGACTAAGGCTAGGCAGCGACGGGCCGCTTGAAGACCATGGCGATGTTGTCGGTTGCGCCGGTCTTGAAGTTCACGGAAGTGATCGATACGAGCTCCCATCCATCCTCGCCGAGTTGAGTCAATTGCGGGGCCGCATTCGGATCCAGGCGGTAATTCTCGCTGCGGATGTTGATGATCTTGTACTCCCACTTGGTCATTCCACACGCTCCTTTGCGTCACCGGGCAGCTCGCGGCCCCTCGGCACCGCCATTGTATCGCGCCAGCGCACCTGCACCGCGGCGCCGGGGTCGACCCCCCAACGGCGGGCGAGGTTCTCGCCTCGCATGGCCAGTTCCAGAGTGCCGAGCGAGCCGATCATGACGGCCACTCCGTAGCGCGGGATCTGCTCGTAGTGGTCGGCGAGCTGAGCGGCGGTATGGCTACCGACGCGGGCCAGGACCTGAGTGGTCTCGGTGGCCGCGGCGCCGGTCAGCGCCGCGGGCAGCCAGGCGGCGGGGATGTCGGTGATCAGGTTCCCGAAGCGATCGATGTGGACCACGACGCCGGACAGCAGGCCCGCCTCCCGCCGCGGCGGCGTGCGGGCGAGATGGACCGGGTCGGCGATCTCGGGCCCGAGGTCGGCGGGCGATCCGCCCCGCAGCAGAAAGGCGGCGATTGGCGCAAAGCGGTCCCGGCCGTGAAAGGTGGCTCCCGGCGCCGCGAGGAAGAAATCGGCGCACTGGACCGAGCGCACCCGGGCGCCCGGCAGCAGCGGCGTCAGCAGACCGTTGTCCGGAGCCACCAGCAGTCCGGCCGTGCTCTCCGCCACCAGGATGCGCCGCTGGCTTCCCACTCCGGGGTCGACCACCGCCAGGTGCACGGTGCCGTCCGGGAAGGCCGGCGCCGCGGCGGCGAGCAGGAACGCCGCCGCCGCGATGTTCCCGGGCTCGACCTGGTGCGAGATGTCCACCAGTTGCGTGCCGGGCGCCAGGCGCAGCACCGTGCCCTTGACGGCGGCGACGTAGTAGTCGTCCAGCCCGAAATCGGTGAGCAGGGTCAGCAGCGGCGGCGCCATCGCGGTCTCCGTGGGCAGTCTCCCGGGCGTCTCGCGCCCCGCGCTTCGCGAATCGGCGGGCCCGGCGGTTCGGGCAGCCCGGGCGGGCCATCCGGTAGAATCGGCGCGTGCCTCCCGAGCGCCGCCATCACCGCCAGCGCCGGCTGCTGCTGTTCACCAAGCCGGCGCGCCAGGGGCGGGTCAAGACCCGTCTGATCGGCGATCTTACCCCCGCCCAGGCCGCCGAGCTTCACGCCGCCTTTCTCGCCGACCTGCTGCCGCGTCTCGCCGGCGGCCGCTTCGAGCTCGACGTCGCGTGGGCGATCGAGCCTGAGGAGCAGCTGCCCGAGCGTTTCTGGCCCGGAGTCGGCAGCCTGCGCCAGGAGGGCGCCGGCCTCGGCGACCGGCTGTACGGCGCGCTCGCGGCGGCGGCGCGCCGGTCGCGGGTGGTGGCGGCGCTGGGCAGCGATCATCCCACCGTGGACGTCGAGCTGGTCGAGCGCGCCTTCGCCGCCGTCGAAGACGGCGCCGACGTGGCGCTCGGACCGGCCGAGGACGGCGGTTATTACCTGATCGCGCTCGCCGCCGGCGCGGTGCGGCGACGCCTCTTCGAGGACGTGCCCTGGAGCACCTCCGGGGTGCTGGCGGCGACGCTCGAGCGCTGCGACGAGCTGGGCCTCGCGGTCGAGCTGCTGCCGGTCGCCGCAGACGTCGATACGCCGGCCGACCTGGCGCGGCTCGCCGTCCGCCTGGCTCCGGCGGGTGCGGTTGCCGCGAGCTGCCCGCGCACCCGCGAGCTGCTCGCAAGCTGGCGGCGCTTGCCGGGAGGGCTCGGCCGATGAGGATCCTGACGGCGGAGGCGATGCGCGGCGTCGATCGGGCGGCGATCGAGCGGCTGGGCCTTCCCGGCCTGGTGCTGATGGAGAACGCCGCGCTGGGCGTGGTGGACGCCATCGGCCGCCAGTACCCGGAGGCGGAGTCGGCGGCGATCTTCTGCGGCCCGGGCAACAACGGCGGCGACGGCCTGGCGGTGGCCCGCCAGCTGGCGACGCGCGGCTACGCGGTCGAGATCTTCCTGGCTCTGGGCGGCGCGGGCGCTCCGGGGGCCGCGGGCGGGCGGGCGCTCGAAGGCGACGCTGGGTTGCAACTGGCCGTCTGCCGCCGGCTCGAGCTGACCATCCACGAGCTGCCGGCGGACGGTGATTCGCCGGCGGGAAAGGCGGCGGCGGAGGCGGCGCTGGCCGACGCGCTGGCGGCGGCGGGCCGGCACGACCTGGTGATCGACGCGCTGTTCGGCACCGGTCTGGCGCGGCCGCTGACCGGCTCGTTCGCCCGCCTGGTCGAAGGGCTCAACGAGGTGCCGCGGCCGCGGATCGCCGTGGACATCCCTAGCGGCCTCTCCGGCAGCAGCGCCGAGCCGCCGGGTCCGCATCTCCTGGCCGACCTGACGGTGACCTTCGCGGCGCCGAAGATCGCGCACATCTTCCCGCCGGCGGCAGACGCGGTCGGCGAGCTGGTGGTGACCGATCTCGGCTTCCCGCGGCGGCTGGTGGACGAGGCGGAAGGGGACCTGCACCTGCTGGTCGGCGAGGAGCTGTGCGGCCTGCTGCCGCCGCGCGCCCGCGACAGCCACAAGGGCGATTACGGGCACCTGCTACTGGTCGCGGGCTCCCCGGGCAAGGCCGGGGCGGCGGTGCTGGCGGCGCGTGCCGCGGTGCGCGCCGGCGCCGGCCTGGTCACGGCGGCGGTGCCGGAGCCGATCCTGGCGATCGTCCACCTGGGCTCGATCGAGTCCATGGTCCTGCCCCTGGCCGCCGGTCCCGCCGCGGAGGGCGGTGGCGGCGGCGGCGGCGCGCTGGCCGCCGCGGCGGCGGAGCAGGTGCTGGCGGCGGCGGCCGGCAAGAGCGCGGTGGCGCTGGGTCCCGGCCTCGGCCAGGACGCGGAGACCGTCGCCGCAATCCGCCGGCTGGTGGCGGCGTTGGACCTGCCGCTGGTGCTCGACGCCGACGGCATCAACGCCTTCGCCGGCCGCGCCGCGGAGCTCGCCGCGCGGCGGGCGCCCACCGTGCTGACCCCGCATCCGGGCGAGCTCGGGCGTCTGCTGGGAATCTCCACGGCCACGGTGCAGGCCGATCGCCTCGCGGCGGCGCGGCAGGCGGCGGCAGCCACCGGCGCGATCGTGGTGCTCAAGGGGAGCCTGACGCTGATCGCGGCGCCGGGCGGCGGCCTCTACGTGAACCCCACCGGCAACCCCGGGATGGCCTCCGGCGGCACCGGCGACGTCCTCACCGGCATCCTCGGCAGCTTGCTGGCCCAGCGCCTTGATCCGCTCGACGCGGCGTGCCTCGCCGTCTACCTGCACGGCCTGGCCGGCGACCTGGCGCTGGCCCGGCTGCGCGGTCCGTCGCTGGCGGCCGAGGACCTGATCGGGGCGCTGCCGGCGGCCTTCGCCGATCTGGCTGACGGCAAGGCGCCGTGAGCGCCCCTGGTGGATTGCCGTGAGCGCCCCGCGGCCGGGCCCGGGAGCCGCGGCTGGGGCAGTAGAGGGTCCGTGTGGCGCGCGGGCCAGGAGGTGGCTCACGCGCACCGCGGCCGAGACCGAGCGGCTCGGCGCCGAGCTGGCTCCCGAGCTGGGACCGGATGGGGTGCTGCTGCTGGCGGGCGAGCTGGGGAGCGGCAAGACGGTGCTGGCGCGCGGCGTCGCCTCGGCCCTCGGCATCGACCCGCGCCAGGTGCTGTCGCCGACCTTCAACCTGATGCGCGAGCACCGCGGCGCCGCCGGCCGTCTGGTGCACGTCGACCTCTACCGGCTCGAACCAGAACAGGCGGCCGCCCTGGGGCTCGACGAGGTGCTCGCCGCCGCCGGCGTGAAGGTGGTGGAGTGGGCCGAGCGCATGCCGGCGCCGCCGCCTGCCGGGGCGCCGACGCTCGCGTTGCGCCTCCGCCGCCTGCCGGACGGAGGGGAGGAGATGCGGGAGATCGTCGAGATCGCGCCGGAGGAGTTGACGCGGTCGACGAAAGACCGTGACAGAGGCACCGGCGATGACCGGCGATAGCCGCCGATCACCGGCGATAGGTGATTGCCGTCCGGGAGATCGTCGCCAGGGGCGAGTTGACACGATCGGCTATCGATGACGTGCAGGCAACGAAAGGGAGAGAGGAACCGACATGAAGATTCGCAAGGTGGGAGTGCTCGGCTGCGGCCTGATGGGTGCCGGCATCGCCGAGGTGGCGGCGCGCGCCGGGTTCGAGACGGTGGTGCGCGAGGTCAGCGAGGAGGTGGTGGAGAAGGGGCTCGCGAAGCTCCGCGGCTCGCTCGACAAGGCGGTCGAGCGCGGCAAGCTGGACGCCGCGGAGCGCGACAAGGCCTGGGGGCGCCTGAGCGGCGTCGTCGACCTCGGCGCCCTCGCCGAGTGCGACCTGATCGTGGAGGCGATCGTCGAGAACCTCGACGAGAAGCGCAAGACCTTCGCCGCCCTGGATGCCGTGGTCAAGGAGGGCGCGCTGTTCGCCAGCAACACCTCGTCGCTCACCATCACTCAGATCGCCATGGCCACCCGCCGCCCGGACCGCTTCGTCGGCCTGCACTTCTTCAATCCGGTGCCGGTGATGAAGCTGGTCGAGGTGGTGCGCACGCTCATCACGTCCCAGGAAGCGTACGACGCCGCCATCGAGGTGGTGCGCGCTTTCGGCAAGGAGCCGGTAACGGCGCGCGACAACTCCGGGTTCATCGTCAACCGCCTCCTGGTGCCCTACCTGCTGGACGCCGTGCGCGCCTACGAAGAGGGGGTCGGCAGCGTCGAGGACATCGACAAGGCGATGCAGCTCGGCTGCGGCTATCCGATGGGCCCCTTCACCCTGCTCGATTTCGTCGGCCTCGACACCACCTACTACATCGCCAACATCATGTTCGAAGAGTACCGAGAGAAGCGTTTCGCCCCCCCGCCCCTGCTCAAGCAAATGGTCCTAGCCGGCCGCCTGGGCAGGAAGAGCGGCCGAGGCTTCTACGAGCACCAGCGCAAATAGACTCTTTCGAGCAACCCTCCCGGCCGCGCCACCTGGGAAGCCTCCCGGCCGGGCCGCGGCCGGCGGGTTCCCCCGGCCTCCGTTTGGGCGAGGGTGCTGAATGCGGGTGCCGTGGACTGCGGGGCTCGCCCAAACGGCGGCCGGAGGAGTCCGCCGCCCACGGCCCTCCTCCCTCCCGAAGATCGTGGCTTGCAGGGCCTGCTGGCCTCTCGCTGTGGAGCGAACCAGAAACGGCTGTGAGTGCATCGGCCCCGGTGATCACGACGGGAGCGATACCACTTCCAGACGTTCGGCGAGCACGGCTGCCCTGCGCTTGAGATGGCCAGGCTGATGAATCTCGAGCGCGTCCAAGAGATCCTCCCTGGCCCGGCGAACCGGGCCAGTAGGAAGGCATCGGTCGTGACGGACGCGATCGTGGGATCTATCGCAGCACGCATCGCGGTCGCCGGATGACCCCCAAGGCGATCGCGACCAGCGGCCACACGGCCTCGGTGCGAGCGGTGCGAGCGCGGCGCTTGTCCCCCCTGTCCGCTGGGAGTAAGATTCACCCATGGCACCCTCTCTCCAGCGTTCGATCCTCAGCCCTGCCAAGAGGGGTTCCCGCTCGCCCAAGGCCTTCCGGATGGCCGCGAAAGCCGTGGCGAAAGCGAAGGAACCGGCGAAAAAGCCCAAGGCTACGAAGTAGACGACCTGGCGGGCACACCCGCTCAGCGCTTGACCGCTGGATGGCCTGCAATCTCATGAACGAGATCTTGTGCGCACCAGCTGCGGCTACGCATGCCCCCCACTTCATACGAGAGACAGGTCTTCATCAACTGTCCCTTCGATGCAGGATTCCAGCCGATTCGCGAGGCCATGACCTTCACCGTGTTCGATTGCGGATTCCGCCCCCGAACAGCGATGGAGGTCGACGACGGCAGCCAGGTCAGGATCGACAAGATCTTCGACATCATCCGCGACTGCAAGTTCGGGATCCACGATATCTCACGGACCGAAACTGACAGCCAGACCGGATTGCCGCGCTTCAACATGCCGCTCGAGCTCGGGATCTTCCTCGGGGCCAAGCGGTATGGCCAGGACAGGCAGAAGAAGAAGATGTGCCTGATCCTGGATCGAGAGCAGCACCGCTACCAGGCGTTCATCTCTGACATCGCTGGTCAGGATCTACGCTCTCACCAGGGACAGCCGCAGCAGGCGATCGGAATCGTTCGCGACTGGCTGCGCAGCGTCCGTCCCCAGGTCAGCATTCCGGGTGGCGAGGCGGTGGCAAAGAGGTACGAGAGTTTTCGCCAAGTTGAGGCTCGCGCCAGATGATCTCACCTACATCGACTATACCTGGTGTGTGTCCGAGTGGCTCAAGACGAACCCGGGTAGCGGACCGTAGGTCATGCCGGAGCCGCCAGCCTCCCGAAGGAGGCGGGTGCGGGTCGCTCCAGATCGGTGGAGGAAACTGACCCACGGGCCTGGGGCACCTCAGTCCGCGCGAGTCTCCATCAGAGAAGTCGAATCACTGCAGAGATTTGCAGCCGTAAGGGATGGAGGAGGGTCGCGGGCGAAGGAACCTGCCGCCCACGGCCCGGCCGGGAGGGTTCCCCGGAGGCCCCCCCCGGAGGCGGGGGTCTGCTAGACTAGGCGGTCTCGAACGGCCGCGGCGGGCAGCCGCGGAAATCCGTTGCCCAAGAACCGCACTCGCCGTGAGATCGTCGCATCAGGGCTCGGGGCCTTGCCTGTCACCGCGGACCCGCCGCCCTCTACCTTTGGTCCCGCCATTGTCTCCACCGACCCTCCAGTCCTCGGACCCGCGCCCGGCCCCGGCGTCGCTCACCTGTCGGGTCTCGCGCAGCCTGCCCCGATGGGCCAGGTGACGCTGGCCGAGGAGGGCCTGGATACCCTCTTCGGCACCCAGGACGAGAACCTGCGCCGGATCGAGCGCACCTTCGAGGTCACCGTCGCGGCCCGCGGCAACGAGCTGCAGATCCTCGGCGAGCCGGAGCGGGTGGCGGTGGTCGAACGCCTGCTGAACGACCTCACCACGGTGTCGCAGAAGGGCTATCGCTTCCGTGCCGGCGACGTGCAGACGGCCATCCGGGTGCTGTCGGAGGACCCCGAGACCTCGCTGGTCGAGTTTTTCCTGCCCGAGGGGCTGCTCGCCTCGGTGCGGCGGCTGATCACGCCGCGCAGCATCAAGCAGCAGCTGTACCTCAAGGCCATGGCCGAGTACGACCTGACGATCACCATCGGCCCCGCCGGCACCGGCAAGACCTATCTCGCGGTGGCGATGGCAGCCGCCGCGCTGTTCGAGAAACGGGTGCGGCGCATCGTCCTGGCGCGTCCGGCGGTCGAGGCGGGCGAGAAGCTCGGCTTCCTGCCCGGCGACCTTGCCGAGAAGGTCAACCCGTACCTGCGGCCGCTCCACGACGCGCTGCACGACATCATCGGTTACGACAAGGTGGGGCGGATGATGGAGCGCGGCATCATCGAGGTGGCGCCAATCGCCTTCATGCGCGGCCGCACGCTGAGTGACAGCTTCATCATCCTGGACGAGGCGCAGAACACCACCACCGAGCAGATGAAGATGTTCCTCACCCGCGTCGGCTTCAACTCCAAGGCGGTGGTCAACGGCGACATCACCCAGGTCGACCTGCCGCAGGGGCGGCAGTCTGGCCTGCGCGAAGCACAGGAAGTGTTGGCGGGACTCGACGGCATCAAGTTCTTCACCTTCGATCAGCGCGACGTGGTTCGCCATTCGCTGGTGCAGCAGATCGTCACCGCTTACGACCAGTTCGACCGAGTGAAGAAGGAACGCGACGAGGCGCGGGCCGCCCCGCCGCCCGCGGCGCCCCCGGCGGCCGACGGAAGAGGCTGAACCGCCGCCAACGGCCGCCGCTCGGCAGTGGGCGGCCGCGCTGGCAGACGCCGGCCCGCCGGCAGACGCAGCCGGCCGGCCGCCGCCGCCACCGGGGCGCCTCTCGCCGCAGGCGCTGATCGCCGGCAGGCGCCGGCGGCCGCATCGAGCTCGAACCATGACCGCCACCAAGCCCCCCACCCCTCGCCTCCACCTGCTGCCCGCTTGGCGGCAGACCGGCTTCTGGCGCCGCCTGCGGCCGCGCGGCCTCTGGCGGCGGTTGCTCGAGCTGCCCTGGGTGTGGGTGGTGCTGCTGGTGGTGGCGGGAGGCACCGCGCTGACGCCGGGAGGTCTGCTCTCGCCGCTGCTCTCCTCGCGCCTGGCCCCGGGCAACGTCGCCGGCCGCGACTACGTCGCCTCGCGTGACCTGATGCTCTACGACGATGGGGCGACGCGCGCCAAGCGGGAGCAGGCGCGCGAGCGGGAATTGCCGGTCTACGACTTCGACTCCGGGGTGCAGGCGCTGCGCGACGCCCAGGTCGCGCAACTCTTCGCCGCCGGGCGCCAGCGCCTGCCGGCGGCCCGCACCGAAGCGGCGCGGGCGGCACTGGCGCGCGACCTTGCCGCGCAGCCCACGGGCGAGGTGCCCGCTCCGCACGCCGGGATCGACACCGCCGCACCGCGAGCGCCCGGCGCAGGTTCCGCTGACGGCGCGGCAGGCGCCCCCGGTGGCCGCGGCGCCTCCGGCGTCTCCGGCGCCCCCGCCACCACTGGCGCCCCCAGCACTCGCTTCGCCGGGAGCAGCGGCGAGGCGAGGGGTGCCTCGGGGTCCGCCGGCGCCGGCGCGGGCACCGACGCCGGGGCCGGGGTGGCGCCTGGCTTCGCCGATGCGGCTGCGGGCGCCGGCCTGCCGGCGCATTCCCCGGACGCGCTGAACATCGCGCCCGAGCAGGTCGACGCGCTGCTGCGCCAGGGCTTCTCGGCCGAGAGCGAGGACCGCCTGCGCGGCGCCCTGAACGAGACCCTGCGGCGCGGCGTGGTGGAGAACAAGGCCCTGCTGCTCGACAACCGCATGACCGGCATCGTGTTGCGCAACCTGGCCGACGGCTCGGAGCGGGTGCAGGTCAACCTCTTCGACCACCTCGGCTACCCGGACGAGGCACGCGACTTCCTCGAGTCGCAGGTGCGCGGCTGGAGCGGCCTGACCGCCGCCGAGCGCCGCCGGCTGGTCAACTTCCTGGTCGAGAACCTGTCGCCCAACCTGCACCTCAACCGCAGCGAGACGCTGGCCCGCAGGGACCTGGCGGAGGCCGCCGCCGGCCAGGTGTACATTCAGATCCGCAAGGGACAGGTCATCGCCCGCAAGGGCGACGTGATCGACGATGCCAAGGCGCGGCTGATCGAGCTCATGCGCGGCCGCGGCCCGTCGCGCTCGCGGCTGCCGGAGGTCGCCGGCACGCTGCTGCTGCTCGGCCTGGCGGCCGCGGCGCTCTGGCTGGGACTGGCCGGCGAGCGGGTGGCCGACCACAGCCGCCGCCGCCTGTTCGCCGAGAGCGCGCTGCTGCTCACCGCGGCGCTGCTCGGCGCCCGGGTCGGATTGCTCCTCGCCAGCGCGCTCAGCACCTCGTTTCAGCTGCCGCCGTTCAACGCCTGGCGCGGCTACGCGCTGGCGCTGCCCTTCGCGGCCCTGCCGCTGTCGGCGGCGCTGCTGCTGCGGCGCCACGTCGCGCTGGTGCTGGCGGTGCTGTTCAGCCTGCTGGTGGGCCGGCTGGCGATCGAGGGCGAACCGCTGGCGGTGGCGCTCTACGTCTTCGCCGGTTCGCTGGCCGCCATCTTCGCCGTCGATCGGCTGCAGTTCCGCCAGCGCCTGGTGATGCCGCGCGCCGGCCTGGTGGTCGGCGCGGTCAACGTGCTCATGGCGCTGATCCTCTCCGCCCTGGGCGGCGAGACGAGCTTGCTCACCATCGGCTTCGAGGTGGTCTGCGCCTTCGCCGGCGGGCTGCTGGCGGCGGCGGTGGCGAGTCTCGCCGTGCCGGTCCTGGAGCCGGTCCTGGGCATCACCACCGACATCAAGCTGGTGGAGCTCTCCAACACCAACCTGCCGCTGCTCCGCCGGCTGGCCTTCGAGGCTCCCGGCACCTTCCAGCACTCCCTGATGGTCGCCAACCTGGCGAAGGAAGGGTGCGAGGCGATCGGCGCCGATCCGGTGCTCGCCTACGCCGGCGCCCTCTACCACGACCTCGGCAAGGTCTTCCGCGCCGATTACTTCATCGAGAACCAGCGCCCGGGGCAGAACCGTCACGATCGCCTGCTGCCCTCGATGAGCGTCCTCATCCTGGTCAACCACGTCAAGGAAGGGGCCGAGCTGGCGCGCCAGCACCATCTGCCGCAAGTGATCCTCGACGCCATCGAGCAGCACCACGGCACCCGGCTGATGCGCTTCTTCTACAACCGCGCGCTCGAGCAGGGCGGCCGCGAGTCCGGCGAAGTGCGCGAAGCCGACTATCGCTATCCGGGTCCGCGCCCGCGCAACAAGGTGATGGCGGTGCTGATGCTGGCCGATGGCGTGGAGGCGGCGAGCCGCACCCTGATCGATCCCACGCCGGCGAAGCTGCGGGGCCTGATCCAGACGCTGTTCGACGACTGCCTGCAGGACGGCCAGCTGGATCGCACCGACCTCACGCTCTCCGACCTCAGGGAGGTCTCCGAGGCCTTCCTGCGGGTGCTCTCCACGATCTTCCATCAACGGGTGGATTATCCGGGCTTCGACTTCAACGCCGGCGTCAAGCGCGAGAAGCGGGCGCTGACCGGCGCCATCAAGGTCTCTTAGCGCGCATGTTCGTCCGGCCATGAGGGTTGCGAGGGCGGATCCCGCCGCGGACAGGCGGGCCGCGGGCAGTGGCGGTGGCGGTGGCGCGATCGAGACCGCCTTGCTGAACGCGAACCGTTACTCCGAGGTTTCGGCGCGGCGGCTGCGGCCCTGGCTTGCGGCGGTCCTGGCGGAGCTGCTTACGGAGCAGCCGGTGCCGGCGGATGATCGCCGGGGTCGCCGGGGTCGCCGGGGTTGGCGGGGTCTCGGTGCGCTCGGCGATCTCGGTGTCTTCAGCGTGGGCGTGCGCTTCGCCGGCGACCGCGCCATGCGCCGCGCCAACCGCGAGTTCCGGGGCAAGGACGAGACGACGGACGTGCTGTCGTTCCCCGGCGACGGCGGCGGCCACCTGGGCGACGTCCTCATCTCGGTGCCGCAGGCGCGCCGCCAGGCGGCGGCGGCCGGCCGCGATCCGGAGCGCGAGATCCAGGTGCTGCTGCTGCACGGCGTGCTGCACTGCCTGGGCCACGACCACGAGGTGGACGGCGGCGAGATGGAGCGCCTGGAGCGGCGGCTGCGGCGGCGGTGGATCGGCGTCCCTGCGAGCACCGCCGCGCAACCCCGAAGAGCGGGGCGACCCCTGGGACCTCAGGGTCCCGGGAGAAGCCGGAGAGCAGCGCGCCGTGCGGGCTGATCCGTCCGCTGCGGTCGAGGGCCTGGCGTGGGCGGTGGCGGCGCTGCTGCCGACGGCCGCGCTGACTTCGGTGCTGTCGGCGCTGCTCGAGCGCAGCGGGCCGATCCGCCTGAGCCACTGGGCCGAGGAGGCCGGCGGCCGGCTCCGCGCCGCCTATGACCAGCCTCTCCGCTTCGGCACCTTTCGCTCGCTGCTCTCGCTGGCCAGCCGGTTGCTGGCGATCGGCTTCTACGTCGCCGTCGCGGCGCTCCTCGGGGCCGCCGGCGCCGAGCATCCCCGGGCCTGGTCGCTGGCGATCACCGCTCTGCTGCTGGCGGCGATCGAGATCGTCAACCGGGCGCTGATCGGCCGCGAGCGCGAGCGCGCGCTGCGTGCCCTCACCGTGTTCTACCGCCTGGCTCTGCTCGCGCTGCTGCCGCTGGTGGCGCTGATCTCCCGGGCCGCCGGGCTCACCGCCCAGGCGCGGGGCTCCCGCTCGGAGCGCGAGGAGGAGGCGGAGGAGGACGATGCGGCGTCGCACGAGGAGATCGAGGCGTTCATCGACGTCGGCACTCGCGAAGGCATCCTCGAGCCCGAGCAGGGGGAGTGGCTCTCCAACATCGTGGATTTCCCCGAGACCCAGGCGCGCAGCGTGATGACGCCGCGCATCGACATGGTCTGCGCGCCGGTCGATTCGACCCTCGACGCGGTCGCGGAGCGTTTCGTCGAGTCCGGCCACACCCGCATCCCGATCTACCAGGAATCGATCGATCACATCGTCGGCGTGCTGCACATCCGCGACGTCCTCAAGGCGCTGCGCGAGCCGTCGCCGCCGCCGGCCGTCCCGATCAGGGACCTGCTCAAGGCGCCGCACTTCATCCCGGAGACCAAGCCGCTGGCCGAGTTGCTCAAGGAGCTGCAGTTGCGCTCCCAGCAGCTGGCGATCGTGGTCGACGAGTACGGCGGCACCGCCGGCCTGGTGACGGTCGAGGACCTGGTCGAGGAGATCGTCGGCGAGATCGGCGACGAGCACGAGGACGTCCAGGCTGCCGAGAGGACGCCCCTGGGCGACGGCGCCTGGCGCCTCGACGGGCGCGCCCACCTCGAAGCGCTCGAGGAGCTCTTCGGAGTGGAGGTCGAGGATGCCGAGGTCGAGACCGTCGCCGGCCTCATCCTGAGCGCCCTGGGCAACGTGCCGCACCCCGGCGAGACGGTGGAGAAGCACGGCCTGCGCTTCACCGTCGAGGAGGTCGCCAACCGCCGGATCAAGACCCTGCGGGTGGAGCGCATTCCGCCCACCGCGCCCGAGCCGCCCGCCGAGCAGGGCCAGCCATGATGAGACCAATGAGCCGCGCCGGCACCGTGGCCTTGGTGGGCCGGCCGAACGCCGGCAAGTCGACGTTGATGAACCGCCTGCTCGGAGAGAAGGTGGCGATCGTCTCCGACAAGCCGCAGACCACCCGCCACCGGCTGGTGGGCATCCTGTCGGACGAGCGCGGCCAGATGGTGTTCTATGACACGCCGGGCATCCACCGGCCGCTGCATCGGCTCAACAAGCAGATGGTGCGCCATGCCGTGGACGCCATCACCGACGCCGACGCGCGCTGCCTGCTGGTCGACGCCGCCGAGTCCTTCGGCTCCGGCGACGCCTACATGCTCGAGCTGGTGCGGCAGTCGCGCGCGCCCCAGGCCAGCTGCCTGCTGGCCCTCAACAAGATCGACAAGGTGCGCAAGCCGGACCTGCTGCCGATGATCGAGCGCTATGCGCAGAGCGGCGTCTTCGCCGAGATCGTGCCGCTCAGCGCCGCCACCGGCGACGGTTGCGACCGGCTGCTCGAGGCCCTCTGGCGGCTGCTGCCGGAGGGGCCGCCGCTCTACGACCCCGAGCTGTTGACCATCCACCCCGAGCGCTTCCTGGCGGCGGAGCGCATTCGCGAGAAGGTGCTCGCCGCGACCCACGAGGAGCTGCCGTTCGCCACCGCGGTGATGATCGATCGCTGGGAAGAAGAGGAGGGGCGCGACCTGCTGCGCCTCTACGCCTCCATCCTGGTCGAGCGGCCGGGCCAGAAGAAGATCCTGGTCGGGCGGCAGGGGCAGATGATCAAGGCCATCGGCACCGCCGCCCGCCACGACCTCGAGGAGTTTCTGGGCCGCCGCGTCTACCTAGACCTGCAGGTGCGGCTCGAGCCCGGCTGGCGCGAGGACCGCGCCCTGCTCGCCCGCCTCGACCGCGACCTCGACGTGGATCTCGAGCCGAAGTAGGCAGGCGCCAGGCGGCAGGCGGCGGACGGCGGAAGGCGCGGGGAACGAGGCCACCCTCGAGCGGGGCGTCCTTTCCCCGGGTCTGCCACCCGGTTCCGGCTCAGGTCCTCAAGGACAGGTCGAGAACGCCGTCGTGTCCTGGATCGGCTCGAACGTGGTGTTGGCCGGGTTGTTGTATTGCTGCGAAATACCGGTCTGCGTGTCCGTCACGGTGAGCGTGACCGCGACGTTCGTCAGGCCGCCGGCAAAGACCCAGTAGTGCATTCCGAGCCCGCAGCCGTCGAGCACCTTGATCACCGCCTCGACGTTGTCGGAGCTGAAGAACCACAGGTAACCGGTGTCGGGCGTCAGCGAGCCGACCTTGGCGGTGCCGCTAACGGTACCGGTGTTGAACGTCGCCTGGACCATAAAGCGGTTGTTGTTCAGGCAGAGCGCCGTCGCGCTCGGCGAGCAGATCGTGGTTACGGCGGGCACCGCCACGGGCGCCGGGACCTTCCCCGATGCGGTCGATGCGGTCGATGCGGTTGATGCGGTCGATGCGGGCGATGCGGCCGATGCGGGCACTGCGGTCGCTGCGGCCGCCGCGGCTGCCGCGGACCGGAGACGGGCGTCGAGGTCCGCGATCGCGCGCTGCGGGAGAGCCGTCGCGGCGCCCGAGCTCGCGTCCGGAGCCGCCTTCGCCAAGCCGCAGGTGCCGAACGCCGAGGTGTCCTGGAGCGGCGTGAACGGCGGCCCGTACGGGACCTCGTAGTAGCGCACCGCGCCGGACGCCGTGTCGGTCACCCGCAGGATGACGTGCACGTTGGTGAGGCCGCCGGCGAAGACCCAGAAGTGGCCCCCTAGCCCGCAGGCGTCGAGAATCTTGACCACCGCCTCGACGTTCGCCGAGCTGTAGAACCACAGGTACGCCGTGTCCGGGGTGATCATGACCACGTTCGCCAGGCCGGCCCCGCCGTTCCCATCCTGGTAGAGGGCCTCGAGCAGGAACCTGTTGCCCAGCAGGCACTGGCCGTTCGCGTTCGAGTTGCAGGTGACCGGATCGAGATGTGGCATGGTCACCGTCGCGGTGGTTGCGTCCGTGGCGCTGCCGCCGGCGTTCAGCGCGCGGATGCGGAAGGTGTAGCTGGTGGCGGGGGAGAGACCGGTGACGACCGCGGACGTGTTCTGCGGCCTCACGCTCTGGATGGCGAGGAACGGTCCGCCATCCTGGGAGACCTGGATCGAGAAGGCGGCGGTTCCACCCGCGTTGTCCTGCCAGCTGAGCGCGACTTCCGTCGGCGAGGTGGCGGTCGCCGTCAGGTTGCTGGGAGCTGCCGGAACGGCGGGCGCCGGCACCACGTTGAGCGTGCGGACCGAGGGCACGGAGGCGCCGACCGCATCGGTGACGCGCACCTCGAAGCTGCTCTCGCCCAGCGTCGTCGGCGTGCCGGTGATGGTGCCGGTGCTGTCGATGTGCAATCCCGCCGGCAGGGCGCCGCCGATCAGCGCGAGGGTGTAGGGCGGCGCGCCGCCGAGCGTGCGGTTGGTGCGGTTCTGCGCGATCCCGTGGCCGATGAGCTGCCCGCCGTTCTGGCTGAGCAGCAGCATCGATTGCACGTTGGCGGGCCCGCCGACCGGTGCGCTGATCGACTTGGGCGCGCCGGTGGCGGCGTCGAGCGGCACGGAGCGCAGGTGCTGATCGGCCAGGTCCGAGAGCCAGAGGTTCAGGCCCTTCGGGCCGACGACCATGGCTCCCGTGTTCGGGTCGATGGGCAACGTGCCCAGCGACGAGAGCGCCCCGGTGGCCACGTCGATCGCGAAGGCCTGCAGCGTACCGCTCCCCGCCGAGTAGAGGACCGGCACGTCCGCGTTGGCGCGCAGGATACCGCCCGCGGGGCCGGCAAAGGGTGAGCCGGGGACCGCGGTGAGCGCGCAGGTCGCCGGATCGATGAAGAAGCCTTCGATCTCGGCGGCAGGCGCCAGCGGGCTGAAGTAGACGAAGTTGCCGTCCGGCGTGCGCGCCACGGCGGCCGACTGGTGGCTGCCGAAAGGCGATCCCGGGACGGCGCTGAGCGTCCCGGTGGTCTGGTTGAGCGCGAAGGCTTCGTAGCCGCCGGAGCCGGTGTCGGTCACGAAGACGCACTGCCGCGTCGCGTTGATCGCCCGCGGGTTGGTGGCGCTCGTCGGCGTCGTGCCGATCTTCGTCAAGGCCTTGGTCGCGAGGTTGATGGAGTAGGCGGTGACGCTCCGGCCGGCGGCGTTGGCCGCGTAGAGGAAGCGGCCGCTCGGCTCGACGGTAATGCCGTCCGGACCGGCGTCGGTCGGGAACGGCGCCCCTGCCACGTTCGCGAAATTGTTGGACGCCTGGTCCACGGAGTAGGCCGCGAGATTGTTGGTGGTCGACTCGGCCAGGTAGCAAGCGTTCTGATTCACGCTCAAGGCCGCACCCGCGGTCCCGGTGCCCTGCGCCGTCCCCAGCTTGACCGTCGGCGTCTGGATCGAGCCGTTGGTGCCGATGGGATATCCGAGCAGGGGCGCCGCCGGCGTGCTCGTATTGGCGAACGGGATCAGGACCTGGGACGGGAACCATGCCAGGTGCGCGTCGCCGCGCCCAGGAAGCAGGTCGCGCGCGAAGGATCGCTGCGGCCCGTTGGCCTCGAGGAAGAGGTCGGCGAACAACGCCCGCTGCGCCGGATCGACCACCGCCAGATCAGGAGGAGCCGAGGCCGCCTGGGCGGGCATGGCGCGAATGGCGAGCGCGGCGAGCACGATGAGACCCGGAAGCCACGATGTCCGAAGGTGGAGAGCCATGACCGACTCCTTTCCCGCCACGGCGGGGTAGCGACTGCCGAGGCTTGCTTCGCGGGCCGAATGGGCCAGCCCGCTGGTGAAAGGGCCCGCGCGGAGCTCGAAAAACAAGTGCCGAACAGGCCGGCGATGGAGCGATAGCAGCGGGGTAAATCCTCGCTCGTGTTGGCAGGGACGTCAAGCGGCCTCGCCCGACTTCCCGCTCGGCTCATCGATAGGTCATGGAACCGTCGGCGAGGGCGCGCGTACCAGGACCCGATGCCTGCCGATTCATGGATCTCCAGCAAGGAATCGAAGGAGAGTCCGACCGCGCCGTCGAGCGCGCACAAATCGCGGTTGCGTCAGAGGCGGATGCGCAGGGTCGCCAGGAGCTCGTTCTCGTTCTCGGTCAGGTGCGCGGTGAGGAAGGTGCGGTTGTAGGAGTACTCGACCGTGAGGTCGATGCCGTCCCAGAGGCCGAAGCGGATGCCGCCGTCGAGCTTCTCCCAGTCCCAGCCGAGACTCGGCTCCGGCGTCGGCCGCAGGTTGTGGAAGCGGTTGTGCAGCTTCGAGTAGCGCAACGCCGGCGTGATGAACGGGAAGAGCTGCCGGCCGCCCGCGGCCCAGGCGAGCGGCAGCTCGATCTTCCAGGCGGCCTCGGCCTCGACGCCGGTGCGGCCCAGGCCGGCGACCAGCTGGTCGACGACCTCCGCGAACAGCGACAGGCCGCTGGCGTGGAAGACCCGGAGATCGGCTCCCACCTCCAGTTTGCCGTTGCCGTGGAAGGGCAGGATCGGCGTCCCCAGCGGGGTGAAGGTCGCCAGCTCGCCGTCCAGCGGGCTGCCGGGGAGATCGTAGCTCGCCGCCAGCCGGCGTCGCCGGCCCCACGCCATCAGCTCGAGGCCGCTGGCGCCGCCCGGCTCGCCGAGCCGCCAGCCCAGGTAGCCGGCAACCTCGGGATGGGCGAAGTCGAGATGCTCGACGTGGGTGTCGTAGAGGATGGGAAGGCCGCCGTTGAGCTTCGCGGGGTATGCGGCGGAATACGCCAGCAGGTCGGGCGTGTCGCCGGCCAGGGCGTTGGTGTCCCGGATGAACAGCGGGTTGCCCTGGCTGAACGCCGCCTTGACGAAGAAATGTCGCCCGAGGTCGGCCCCGGCCTCGAGGCCGGCGTCCTCGAAGAGGTTGAAGGCCGTCCCGACCAGTCCGTAACTCTGGAGATGGCGCTCCTGCTCGCGCTCCGGTAGCGCGAACTTGCCGAGCTTGAGGTAAACGCCCGGCTGCTCGGGCACGACCGCCGCGCCGGTCTCGCGGCCGAAGCGCAGCCAGAGCTCGGCGAGATCGTACTGGTGATCGGTGGAGGTGGGATTGCGGTAGTAGAGATTGACGCCGTTGAAGCGCAGGTGAGCGTGCCAGAGCGGGGACGGATCGTAGTCCGCCAGCAAGGCGACGTTGGAGATCTCGGCATGAGAGCCGGGGTCCACCGTCTCCTGGGCCCGGACGTACCGGTAGGAGGATTCGAGGCTGGTGTCGTCGCTGTGGCGGAAGTTGGCGTCGAGCTCGACGCCGAGCTTGAACCGCCGCGGCCGCCGCGGCGGCGGCTGGCCCGCGTCCTGGCTCGTCTGGTCGTCTTGCGCGACCGCCGGGGCCGCTGCGGTCGCCGCGGCCATCGGCGCCGCCGCGCCCCCCGTGCCCATCGGTGCCGCTGCGCCCATCGGCGCCGCCGCGCCCATCGCGCCCGCCGGGGCAGCCGTCTGCGCGAAGCACTGGCGGACCGCTCCCGGCACCGGCAAACCCCATGCGCCGCCCGGGAGGAGGAGCCCGAGCCCGAGGAGCCTCAGGCATACCTGCCGGCGCCTGCCGGCCGCAGCCGCCATCGTCATCCCGCTACCCCTCTCCTCGCCTCTGTTCGCCGCGAGGTCGATGCCGCTTGAAGTCGCCGGGCCAGGCGCGGCCCGCGACAGGTGGAGATCCGAGCGGTAGGTCCCCCCGGTACCCGTGAAAGGTTCATTTACAGGTAGGGGGGAGGAAGACGCGGGTGGCGGCCTGGCGGGCGCGAGGCCGGGCAGCGGCTGGCCCTACTGCGGCGGCGGGTTCCCAGGCGAAGAACCGTCGCCGCCGGTCTTGTTGAGCTCCTGGCGCTCCTGCTCGAGCTTGTTGACGGCGTCGATCTTCTCCTGCTCGGTGCCCTGCATGTTCTGGATCTCGGTCGCCTTCTGGTTCAGCTCGCGCGCCTTCGCCTCCATCGCCTTGGTGCGCTCCGCTTCGCTCTGATAGGACCCGCCCTGAGCCGAGCCGTCCTCAGGCGCGGTCGTCGCGCTCGTCGCCGGGTGCCGTCCGCAGCCGGCGAGCGCCAGGACTGCCGTCAGCACCGTCAGTGCCGCGACCGCGAGAGCCGCCGCCGGCAGATCTCGACCCATCCTACGGAGCCGCATGGAAGACCCCTTTCCCCTGAAAAGCGCCTGCTCGATTTCTGCGAGGAGGATAGCACTTCCTTGAACGGCGACGAGGTCCGGCGAGCCTAAAGGGGGGAGGGTAGAAGAAGGAGCAGCCCGCTCGGTTGTTTGGGCTGGGTACTGGAGGGGGCTTGGGAGGCATAGACACTACGTATTCATAGGGGTAGGTACTAACATATTGATTCTATGTTGGTTATGCGGCCCTTCCTGCGAATTGCCTGGCGAATTCACAGCTGTTTCTCATTACACCGATCCCGCAGCATCGGCGTAAGATGAGCGCCCGGGCTACTTGCCGCCGCCCGACCACTTTCCGGGGCTGACCGTGCCTCCATGATCGACCTCGCCAAAGTCCCCCATGAGCTGTTCGCGCCGATCCTGGCCGGCAACCTGCGGGAGGTGGCGCCGGCGCGCAAGCTGGTCGGCCACTTCCTCGAGGCGGTCCGCCTGAGGTTGGCCGCCGACGCGTGCTGGCTGACGCACGGCGGCCAGGGCGAGCGGCTGCTGCCTGGCGGGCGCTTGCTCTGCGGCGATCCGCTGCTCTGCGACGAGACGCTCGCCGGCCGTTACCTGCGCCGCGAGTATCCCGTCATTCCGCCCGGCGTGGTGCTGGCGTCGCTGTCGGTGCATGGGCGCCAGGTGGCGGTGGTGTGCGCGGCGTGGCGCCGCGGCGCGGTCGAGCCAGCGGCGCGGCGGGCGCTCGAACGTCTGTGCGGGGTGCTGGAGGAGGAGCTGGCGCGACGCGACGAGGAGCGGCTGACGCGGGTGCTCGATCGCATCCGGGAGAAGATCGTCTCGGAGCTGCGGCCCCGCGACCTCGCCTACCAGATCCTCGACGGCTTGCACCAGCTGGTCGACTAGGATCACTCCTCGGCCTTCCTGGCGTACGACGGCGAGAGCGGCGCCTTCCGCGTCGAGGCCGAGAAGATCGTCTGGACCAAGGCGAAGAGTCCCTTCGTCGGCCGCGAGATCCCGGTCTCGCCGGAGCGCGTCGCCCGCATCTGCCGCGCCATCGAGATCCGCACCACGAGCGGCGCCGCCGGCGCGGAACCGGCATTCCTGCTGGAAGGCGGCGAGCCTTTCGGCGAGCTGCTGGATTACCAGCTCGACGCGGGCATGCCGCCGGTCACCAGCCTGCTCTCGGCGCCGCTCTTTTTCGGCGACGAGTTCCTGGGCATCCTCAAGATGGCGGCCTGGCGGCGCCCGCCTTTCGCGCGCCGCGACGTCGAGGTGGTCGAGCGCTTCCTTCCCGCCGCGGCGGTGTCGATGCGCAACGCCCGGGTGAACCGATCGCTCGAGACGCTGGCCGTGGAAGCCGAGGTCAAGGCCACGCTGGTGACGCTGGCGCATGCCGTCGCGCACGACGTCAACAATGCCGTCGGCAGCATCCTGCCGCTGGCGCAGCAGATGCGCTTCGAGCTTCGCCATGGGAGAGCGGAGCGGGCGGAAAGGGCGGAGCGGGCTGAGAGATTGGAGCCGGCGGAGAGGCCGGAGAGCTCGGACCGGGCGGAGCCGGAGCGCTCGGGGCGGTCGCAGCGGCTCGGGCGGGTCGAGCGCGAGACTTTCGACCGCGACCTCGGCGTGATCATCGACAATGCGCGGCTGTGCCAGCGCATCTTCTCCAACATGTTGCGGGTGGCGGGATCGGGACGCTCGAGCGAAGGGCCGGTGGACCTGGCCCAGGTCGTCGCCGAGACGATGCCGTTCCTGCTGGCGCTGGCCGGGCGCCGCGACATCGAGATCGCGCTTGACCTCGCGCCCGATCTGCCGCCGGTGCGCTTCCGGCGCCAGGACCTGCAGCACGTCGTGCTCAACCTGGTCCGCAACTCGCTCGAGGCGCTCGCACCCGGCGGCCAGGGCGATTCCCCGAAGGCCGGCGGGCGCGGCGAACGAACACCGCGGAGTGGCCGCGTCGAGATCGCGGTGCGCCGCGGGGAAGGCGCGGAGGGCGCCAGCGTCGAGCTGTCGGTCGCCGACGACGGACCGGGCATTCCTCGCGAGCTGCTGTCAAAGGTGCAGGAACCTTTCTTCTCGACTCGCCCCGGCGGCACCGGCCTCGGGCTCGCGATCTGCCGTGCGCTCGCCTGGCAGAACGGCGCCACCCTCGGCATCGAAAGCCCGATCGTCGCGCCGGCGGAGCTGGCCATCGCTCTGGCATCGCCGACATCGACGGCGTCGCCGACGTCGGCGGCGGCGCCTGAGCCGGCAGTGTCGCCGGCGCCGGCCACGCCGGCCGGTCGGGAAGCGGCGGTCGAGGCGCCGCCGCTCCACCGGCGCCGGCCGGCCGGCTGGGACGGCGAGACCGCCGCCGGCGGCGGCACCCGGGTGACGCTGCGCCTGGGCGCCGAGCCGCGGCCGCGGGAGCCACGGTGAGCGCCCGGGACCGCATCCTGGTGGTGGACGACGATCCCGGCATGCGCCGCGCGCTGCACCGCATCCTGGCGCCGGCCTACGAAGTCGAGACGGCGACGGGTGAGACGGCGGCCCTGGCGCGGCTGGAACTGCAGATCCCCGGGCAGCCGGGACCGGCTGCAGAGCCCGGATTCGCGCTGGCGCTCATCGACGTGCGGCTCGCCGACGGCGACGGTTATGCGCTCTGCCAGGTAATTCGCGACCGGTACCCGCAGACCGACGTCATCCTCATCACGGGCTCGCTCTCGGAGCCGGACGAGAAGCTCTACCGCTCGCTCGAGGAGGGGGCTTTCTACTTCCTGTTCAAGCCCTTCGACCGCCGGGTGCTGCTGGCGCTCGTCGAACGCTGCCTGCGGCTGCAGCGCGAGCGCGCCGACAAAGAGCGCTTCGCCTCGACTCTCGCCGCCGACCTCGAGCGGGCGCGAGCCTGCTGCCGCGGCAATCGATCGCCGCCGGCG
>Ga0209118_1000365_pt1 | contig 26124 bp, 25 predicted proteins | sample BlaSpr_A8_Ref_M1_FD_187988 | JGI IMG/M metagenome (GOLD analysis project Ga0209118, IMG submission 187988) | Forest soil microbial communities from Thunder Bay, Ontario, Canada - Black Spruce, Ontario site 2_A8_Ref_M1 (SPAdes) (version 2) | ecosystem: Environmental > Terrestrial > Soil > Boreal...
CGAGAAATAAGCCCTCGCTCGACTTGCATGTGTTATGCGCGCCGCCAGCGTTAACCCTGAGCCAGGATCAAACTCTCCGTCCAAAACGGAGGACCCAAGGCCTTCGCCCTGAGTCATAAGACTCTCAGAGTCTTTCCCACTCTTCAGTTGTCAAAGTGCTGGTCTTCCTGACCACCCCCGGCGCTTTTTAGGGCGCACGAAGCCTTCCGTCAGGACAACCCGCGAATTGTACCGGTCTCCAGGCTCGTATTGCAATGCCGCCCTAGACGGCGTCGCGGATGCCCAGCTCATCGAGGTGCGCCAGCAGATCGGCGGGATCCTCGTATACGCGGTAGGCGCCGGCCCTGACCAGCTCGTCGCTGCCGTAGCCACCCGACAGGAGCCCGATGCCCAGCGAACCCGCCCGCTGCGCTGCCAGCAGGTCCCAGATGCTGTCGCCGACCACAAAGCAGTCGCCCGGCGGCACGCCAAGGCGCTGGGCGGCGGCCAGAAACAGGTCGGGGTTGGGCTTCGCGTAAGCCACCTGGTCGCGGGTGACCACGGGGATGTCGGAGGGGATCTCCAGCAGGGCCAGCGGGCCTTTCGCGGTGCGCACGCTCCCGCTCGTCGCGATCGCCCACGGAACGCGCATCCCGGTCAGCGCCGTCAACAGCTCGCGGGCGCCTGGAAGCGGCCGGATCTGATCCCACAGCGGTAAGTAAGCTTTCGCGTGATTCTCGCGCAGGCGCTCCGCCTCCTCGTGGGAAAGGTTGCGACCCAGCTCCCGGTCGAGCGCCTTGATGAAGAGGCCGCCGCTCATCCCGATCCTTCGGTGAATCCGCCACACCGACAGGTCGATGCCCTCGATGTCCAGCGCCTGCCTCCAGGCCAGCACGTTCTGGTAGACGCTGTCGACCAGCGTGCCGTCGAGGTCGAACAGCAGCGCCGGCCGCGAGGACAGGTTGGGAGTGGACATCAGAAAGCCCTCCGCCCTGACATCGCGCGCGCCAGCGTGAGCTCGTCGGCGTACTCGAGGTCGCCGCCCACCGGCAGGCCGTGCGCCGGTCGCGTGACCTTGGTGCCCAGCGGCACGAGCGCTCGCTGCAGGTACACGGCCGTCGCCTCACCTTCGATGTCGGCGTCAGTCGCGATGATCACCTCCGCCACGCCCTCGTCCCGCACCCGTTCCAGAAGCTGCGGCACGTGGATCTGATCGGGCCCGATCCCATCGATCGGCGAGATCACTCCGTGCAGCACGAAGTACAGCCCGCTGAATTCAGACGTCCGCTCCACCGCGAGCACGTCGAGCGCGGACTCGACGACGCACAGCAGCGTCGCATCCCGTCGCGTCGAGGAGCAGATCCAGCACAGGCTGCCCTCGGCGATGTTGTAGCAGCGCTCGCAGTAGCCGATGCGCGCCTTGACGTCCTCGATCGCCTGCGCGAGCGAGTCCGCGCGCTGACGGTCTGAGCGAAGCAGGTGGAACGCGAGCCGCTGCGCGGTCTTCGGACCGATGCCCGGCAGTCGCGAGAGCTCCTGGATGAGCCGCTCCAACGGCTCCGGCAGCTGCGGCATCGACGGCTACATGAGGCCCGGTGGAAGACCGAGGCCCGACGCGACCGCCTGCATCTTCGACGCGGCGAGCTGCTTGGACTTCTCCATCGCTTCGTTGACCGCGGCGACCACCAGGTCCTGCAGCATCTCGACATCCGCGGCCGCTGAAGGATCGACCGTCACCGACACCACCTTCTGCGAGCCGGTGGCAACCACGCGTACCGCGCCCCCACCCGCGCTCGCCTCGACCGTCTCGGTCTCCAGCTCGGCCTGCACCTTGCTCATCTTTTCCTGCATCTGCTGGACCTGCCGCATCATCTTCAGCGGATCCTTCACTCCGATACCTCCTTCACCCTCGTCACGCGACCATCGAACCTGCGCACCACCTCGCGCACGAAGGGATCGTCTTCCGGGCTCGTCGCCTTGGCGGCCGCCTTCGCCGGTTCACCCTCGCGCAGGCGGAAGTCGACCTTGACCTCATCGCCCAACCATTCGCGCACGTGCGGCATCAGCTGCACTGACTGTTCTTGCGCCTTCTTGTGATGAAAGCCGTACCGGAACCATAGGATCAGGATCGACCCGTCGACCTCGGGCTGCGCGTCGAGATACGCAGCGCGCACCGTGCGATTCAATTTCTCTAGAACCTCCGACCACCCCGCAACGGGCGCCGAAATAGTCTTCACCTCCCCACCTTGTGGGGAGGTCGGCTCTGCGCGAAGCGCACTGCCGAGAGGGGAGGTTTGGACCGGTACCACCTCCGGCGGCTCGTCCGTCCCCAGCTCGACCGCCAGCCGCGCCAGCGTCGCCTCGACCAGGAAGCGCGGCTCCGCATGGCGGCGCACCTCGCCGTCGAGGTGCAGCAGAGCGTCCAGCACGCTGGACAGCCGCCGCGCGGTCGCCACCTCGCGTTTCGTGAGCGCCGCCACCAACCGGTCCCGGCAGCCCTCCATCAATCCGCGCACCACCTGGCGCAGCTCCGCGCCCGCCGCATAGACCCGGTTGACCTCTGCCAGCGCCTCAGCCGCGCGCCCCGCGAGCACGTCATCCAGCAGCGAGTCGAGCAATCGCGGGTCGGCAATCCCCAACAGCGACCGCGCCGACTCGAGCGAGATCGGTCCCGACGCCAGCGGAACCAGCTGGTCCAGCAGCCCCACCGCGTCGCGCATCGACCCCTGCGCGGTGCGCGCGATCAGCTGCATCGCCTCGGCATCGACTGAGACTTTCTCGGATGCAGCAATGTGCGTCAGGCGCGAGGTGATCTGCTCCTCGCTGTGCCGCCGGAAGACAAACTGCTGGCAGCGGCCGATGACCGTGAGCGGAATCTTCTGCGCGTCGGTCGTGCAGAGGATGAACACGACGTGCGCGGGTGGCTCCTCGAGCGTCTTCAACAGTGCGTTGAACGCGGGCTCGGTGAGCATGTGCGCCTCGTCGATGATGTACACCTTGAACGGCCCCAGGGCCGGCGCAAGGTTCACCTTCTCGCGCAGGTCCCGGATCTCGTCGATGCCTCGGTTCGACGCCGCGTCGATCTCGATCAGGTCCAGGGCCGACCCCGCGGTCATCTCGATACATGACTGACACGCATTGCACGGTTCCGCGGAATCGCGCGCCCGCCCCGTGCAGTTGAGAGCCTTCGCCAGCAGTCGCGCCGCCGACGTCTTCCCCGTCCCACGGCTCCCGCTGAACAGGTACGCGTGAGCCACGCGCGCGCCCATGATCGCGCCCTGAAGCGCGCGCGAAGCCGCCTCCTGCCCGACCAGGTCGGCGAAGGTCTGCGACCGGTACTTGCGGTAGAGGCTCTGGTACTCAGGCATGAAAGTTCAAAGTGGCCGCGCACCCCCGCTTCGATCGAAGACCCCCAGCTCGCACCGCGGTCCACGGCTCCGGCCCGGATGGCTGCGGCACCCTCGGGTTCTCTCCTTACCGCTGCTTCCTTCCGGACCTGACGGGGTTCGGAGACCCGAGCTGCGCAGGTCCCGACTTTCAACGCCGTTCGCCGCGGCCAGGCTGAAAACCCAGACCTCAGCGCGGGAATTCGGTCCGGCTAAGGCGGATTGCCGGTGCAGGGTACCGCCAGCACCCCACTTAGCGCGACCAAACCCCATCTTACCCGGGCTCGGGTGCAGCCACCGGCCGGCGCGCGACCCACGCGAGGTGCAGAAAAGTCGCAACCGTGGCGATCGGGATCACCACCTCAGCCCCCACGACCACGTTGCTCGCATCCTGGTTGAAGAAGCGAAACAGGCAGATGCCCCCGACCAGGACGATGATCAGCGCCGTCGAGATCTGCCCGCTCAACGTGTGGCGCAGCTCAGGCCGGCGGTGCAGGGAGATGAGCACCAGGCCGCCGATGGCCGGCAGCACGTACCGCGCGACGATCACCGCCGCGAGCCACAGCGGAAACGTCCCGCCCAGCGCAAGCCCGACCCCGACCCCGCCGAGCAGCACCCCGTCGACCACCGGGTCCAGCCCCCCGCCCAGGGTCGACGGCCGGTCGAAACGCCGCGCCACCGTGCCATCCACCAGGTCTGTCAATCCGGCCACGGCCAGGACCACGGCCAGCGGGCCGAGCGCGGCCGCCAACGAGTAGACGAGCGCCGGCGCCGCCAGCTGGGCGCGCGTCAGGGTGACCTGGTTCGCCTCACCCGGGATGAAGGCGCCAAACACGGCGACCACCGCGAACCAAGCCACCAGCATCCAGGCCGGACCGGGCGGCCGCGCGAGCCACACCCACAGGATGCCGAGCGCCAGGTAGACGAGGCCCCCGATGACCCCGACCCGATTGAGCCGCACGCTGACTAGTGTGGGGTCGGCAGCGCAGCGGGCGGCGGCTGGTAGGGCGCCTGCCCTGGGTGCGGATTGGCGCCGCACGGGTAGTTCGGCTCGCCGGCGCCCTTGAGGAAGATCTCGTTGTAGCCGCCGCTCGTGACAGACCCACCGTCATAGGTGCAGACCTGCCGCGTCACCACGCCCGGGGGCTGCGTCCACATCGCGGGCCACGCGTGCGACGCGTAGTACTCCTCCAGGAACGGCTTCCACACCGAGATGCCGACGTTCTCGCCGAACAGCAGCGACGTGGGGCACTGCCACCCTGACGGTGGAAAGTTCGTCGCGAGGGACGCAAAGCCAGAGTTGCACGTCGGCCCGGCGTCGATGTGCATCAATGACGCCGCCACTGCGAGATTGGGTGTGTAGCCGATAAAGATCGAGCCCGTGTACGCCTCGGTCGTCCCCGACTTTCCGGCGACCGGGCGGCTGCCCAAGCCGCCGAGGTACAGCTTCACCGGCCCTCGCAGGAGGTCGGTCATCATGTACCCGAGGTCCGGGCTGATGACCTGCGCGCGCCCGGCCGCCGCATCGAACGCTTCCAGCACGTTGCCGGCCGCGTCGGTCACGCGCAGCACCGGGTGAGCGCTCACTCGATACCCGCCGTTGTCGAAGGCCGAGTAGGCGGCCAGGTGCTCCGCCATGGAGATCGGGTCGTGGCCCAGCGTCGTCGCGACGCCGTCCGGGTTCTCGATCGCTGCGGTGACGCCGAGGTTGTGCATCAGCGAAACGACGCGGTCCCCGCCTTCCGATCCGTACGTCCACAGCGCCGGTAGATTGCGCGACTGCGCCAGTGCCGTCCGCAGGGGAATCCATCCCTCGTGCTTTCCGTCCCAGTCGCTGAACGTGATCCCGCCGATGACTCCGGTCGCGTCGTTCATCAGTGTCGCCGGCGTCACCAGCCCCGCCTGCAGAGCCGCTGCGTACGTGTACACCTTGAAAGAAGAGCCAACGCCGCGCCACCCGAGAGGATCGACCCCGGTGAGGTTGATCTGCCCGCGAATCGCCGCGTTGTTGTAGTCCGCGCTCCCGACCATGGCGAGGATCTCGCCGTCGGCCGGGTTCATGACCAACATCGCGCCCGTGTTCACGCTCCGCTTGGCGTATGTGTTCACGCCCGCCTTCACCCACTTGTCGGCCAATGCCTGCGTGCCGAGGTCGAGCGTCGTCGTGATGCGCAGCCCACCCTCGTACAGGGCCTTCTCGCCGTAACGCTGAGTGATGTACCGCACGACGTAGTCGACGAAATGAGCCGTGAGCGGGTTGTGCGCCACGGGCAGCGCCTTGTGCGCCGCGACCATCTTCGTGACCAAATCGCTGTTCAAGAGCGTGTCCGCCTCTGACCGCTTGATGTCGCCCACCGTCACCATTCCGTCGAGGACCGTCCCCCACCGCCACTTCGCTGCCGAGAGTTGGTCGGGGGTGGCGAAGGGGTCGTAGTCGGATGGCGCCTGCGGCAGGCCCGCGAGAAAGCTCGCCTGTCCCCACGTCAGGTCGCTGGCGTGAACCTGGAAGTACGTCTCCGCCGCCGCCTCGGCACCGTACGCGCCGTTGCCGTAGTTGATCGTGTTGAGGTAGAGCTCCAGGATCTGCTGCTTGGAGTAGCGGCGCTCCATCTCCTCGGCGAGGAGCAGCTCGCGGAACTTGCGGCTGATCGTCCGGCCCTGCGCGTCGGCGGTGGTGAGGACGTCGTTCTTCACGACCTGCTCGGTGATCGTCGAGCCGCCAAGCGTCGCCGAGTGGTGGGTGAGGTCATAGACGATCGCGATCGCGAGGCGGCGATAGTCGACGCCGGAGTTCGAGTAGAACGTCCGGTCCTCGGTGTCGATGGTCGCGCGCTGCAGCTTGACGCTGATCTTGCTCAGCGGGACCACGGTGCGGTTCTCGTGGTACATCGCTTCGATCAAGTTCCCGTTGCGGTCGAGGATGCGCGTCGTCTGCGTGAGCTTGCTCGACTGGAGGGATTCGATCGAAGGCAGGTCCCCCGCGAAATAGTCGACCACGCCGATCGTGCCCGCGGTCCCGATCAGACCCGTCGACGACAGCACGATCAAGGACAGCAGCGCCGCGCGCATGAGCCAGTGATGCGATTGGCGTTTGTTCGCACGGCGTGGCCGGGTGCGGGCGCGAGTGCGGCGTTTACGCGCCGCGGGCGCGCGGGAGCGGGAAGCCAAGGTCAGGCGGGACCTCCAGGACGTTTACTACGACGCGAGCTGCGACCGTTGGCGGGAGTCTACCGCAGCCCCAGCGCTTCTGCTCCCTGGTCGGCCAGGCCCAGGATTGGGTTGGAGAAGAGGCCGTACCCTCCGATCACGCCGCAGAAAACGACCGCGCCAAGCGTAGACAGGCGCGTCAGGACCGGCAGCGCGGAACCTCGCCGTGCCTCCTCGAGGGGGCTGTGGATGTAGATCAGGCGCAGCGTCCGCACGGCAGCGGCCAGACTGAGCAGCGAGCCCAGCAGTCCCAGGGTGAGCAGGCCGAAGTGGCCGCTCTGCGCGAGCGCCGCACCGACAGCAAACTCCCCGAAGAACCCCGCCAGCGGAGGCGCGCCCGCGAGCGACAGCATCGCCAGCGCCAGGCCTGCCGCCCGGGCCGGGCGCAGCACCCCCATCCCGGCCAGTGCCGCCTCGCCGCCGTCCGCCCGCCCCATGACCGCGGGCCCACACGTCGCCGCGACGACAAAGGCACCGAGCAGGAACAGCGACCCACCCAGCCCAGAGCGATAGTGCGTGACCAGCCCCGCCGCGACCCATCCGATCTGCCCGGCCGCCAGGTAGGCCAAGCGCGCGCGCGGCGAGCGCACCGCGAGAGCCGCCGCCCCACCCCCCACCATCGCGACCGCCGCGACCACCTCCAGGTAGGTCGAGTAGACGGACGGGATCGGGGTCAGCGCGCCCGCCAGCTTGATGGCGACGGTCGCCGCAGCCGCGGCCACCAGGCCCAGCAAGAGCCCGGCTCCCAGCGGAGACGCGCCGAGGCTCGCGGGAAGGCCAGCGAGGTGGAACGGCGCGAGCGTGGCGCGGAGCGCAAGACCGCTGACCAGCAGGAAGACGGGGATCGCCAGCGCGATGGTCGGCACTCTCGAGAAGAGAACGTCCCGCATGGCCGTCAGATCGGATGTGCCGGCCGACGCATACAGAAAGGCCAGGCCGATCAGCAGCAGCGCGCTCGCCACCCCGCCGGTGACCAAAAGGCGCAGCCCCAGGTCCGGCCGGCGCAGCGACACCATCACGACACCGGCTGCCGCCGCCAACTCGAGCCCGGCCCACAGCGCGACCAGATCCCCCGCCGAGGCCGCCACCATCACCCCAAAAGCAGCGAACAGCGGCATAGCGAGGCCGATCGACATCGAGTCCTCGGCCGTCCAGTCCACGACGGCGAGCGCGATCGCGGCCGTCACCAGGACGGCGGCCTTCGCAAACAGTGCGAAGCGGTCCTGTACCAGGCCTCCTCCGAAATACGTGCTCACCGTGGCGCCGGCCCACAGCTCGACGCCAAGGGCCACAAGGACCGCCAGGGCTGAGATCGCCGGAAGGTAGCGACGCGCCGCCGGCCGGATCCAGGCCAGCCGTGTCGCGACGAGCAGCACGACGGCCGTCGCCACGATGATCGCCTCGGGTGCCAGGACGAAATACTTCACGGGCTCGGACTCGGGCTCGGGTTCGGCAGCGTGTAGGGCGAGGCGATCTCGCTGACGCCCGCCCCCATGACGTTGATGAGTCCCGGGTCGAAGAGCGGCGTGTCCGTCCCCGGCAGCTTGGGGCCGCTCGGAAAGACGCCGACCCACAGCAGTGCGCCCGCCAGCAGGCCGAGGAACCACGTCTCGCCCAGCGAGGCATCCGAGACCCCTGGGGCATCAGGGTTGGGCGCTCCGAACAGCACCCGCCGGAACAGCGAAGCCAGCGCGACCCCGGCGAGCGCCAGCCCGGCCGCCACCGCGAACGCGCCCACCGGCTGATTCTTGAACGACCCGAAAAACGTCATCACCCCACTCAGATAAGTGGCGAGCAGCGGAACGCCCAGCACGGCGAAGCCGCCGATGATCATCAGCCACGTCAAGTTCGGCATCCGCGCGGCCAGGCCGCTGAGCACTGAAAGGCTCCGCGACTGCGCGCGGTCCGCCAGCGTCGCGCAGACACCGACGATGAGCGCCGCCGCGAGGCCGCCGCTGTACAGGGATAGGACGGCGCCAGTGATGGCGAGAGGCGACAGCGCCGCCAGGCCCAGGACCGTGACGCCGCCCGGGATCATGGAGAGATAGCCGGCCGCCTGGCGCAGGTCGATCGCGCGGAGCGCCGCCAGCGCGGCGTAGACGACCGTCAGCACAGCCAGCGCCGCCACCAACGGCGCCAGCAGGTGGGCGGCGCTCGGTTCCGCGGCGACGACCGTGCGCAATAGAAGGTAGGCGCCAAGCCGGGATGCGGTCCCAGCCACGACCACCGTCACTCCGATCGGCGCGTCCGCGTAGACGTCGCGCGCCCAGCCGTGCAGCGGGAAGAGAGGAAGGCGGGTGGCCGCGGCGACGATCATCGCCAACGCCACCACCAGCTGGATGCGCGGGCTGACAGCAGCTTTCAGCAGGACGTCGCTGTCAAAGCTCGTGGCGCCCGTCGCCGAGTAAAGGACCAGGGTCCCGATCACCAGGGCGGCGGTGCCGAGCCCCCAGTAGCCGACGAGCCTCCACGCGGCCGCGTTGCGCCGCGGTCCTCCCCACCCGAGGATGAGGATCGCGATCGGGATCACCGCCGCCGCCCAGAACAGGACGAGCACGAACATATCGCGCGCCACGATCGCCCCGTTTACAGCCGCCTGGGTGAGCAGCAGGAGGCAGAAGTAGGAGCGCACACGCTCGCGAACTCCCAGGGAAGCCAGGACCGACACGATGCCGATCAGTCCCGAGAGGATGAGCATGATCATCCCCGGCCCATCGACTCCGAGGTGGTAGGAGACGCCGATGGCCGCCAGCCACGGCACCTTCTCCTCGTACTGCGCCGTCGGCAGGAACGACGAGAACTGGTTGTAGGCGATGAAGAGCACGAACAGGATTCCCAGGTTGGTGAAGAACGCGATCTGCTTCATCAGCACGTCGTAGCGACCGCGCGGGTTCGGCATGGTGGCGATCGCGATCGCCGCCACGACGGGCACCCAGATCGACAGGCTCAGCAGCAGAGGCGACGAGAAGATGCCGGCTCCGGGGACAGTGGGCACCGGTGTCGGCGAGGCGGCAAAGATCGACAGCGCGATCACTTGAACACTCCCGGTGAAACCAAACCCACGACCACCGCGAGGACGACCGCGATCCCGATCGCGACCGGCAGGACCGGCAGCCGCGCGCCGGCAGCCGCAAACCGGCCCGTCGCGTCGAGCGCGCCGCCGATTCCGCCTTCACCAGCCGGGATCCACTGGCCCTCCAGCCGCGTGGCGATCGCCGCCACCGGAGCCACCAGGAAGCGATCGAAGTTCCGAGACGCGGCATAGGACAGCCTGCTGAGCCACGCGCCGGACACCGCCGACGCCCTGAGCGCGCCGTCTTTGTCGCGCGTGTACGCGATCGCGGCAGCCACAAACCCGACCAGCGCGACGGCGATCCACAACACGTACGCGCCGGCCGGCGGAACCGGGTGCTTGTGGCCGTCGAGGAAGTCGAGCCAACCGCCAATCAACGAGGCCAGCAGCAGGGCCGCGCCGCCAAGGGCGAGCCAGTAAGGCCACGCGAGCGAGGCGGACGCCGCCTCTCGAACGCGATCAGGCTCGAACGCACGCCGGCGGCGCAGCGGGCCTGTGGCCATGGCCAGGAAGACGCGAAGGGCGCCGATGGAGCCGAGCAGCACCGCCTCGCCAAGGAAGATCCCGAGGCCGGAGCGAGTGTTGACCGCGAATGCCATCGCGCCTACCGCGCTGAGGGAAAGCACCAGCCCGGCGAGCAGCAGGCCAACCGCGCTCACGCGCATGCGCTTCCAGGCGTCTCCCATCTCGGCGAGGTCGTCCGTCCGCATCGCCCCGGCGATCGCCGACGCGGCCAGCAGACCTGCGGCGCGCGCGGGTGCGGCGGCAAGCACGCACGCGATTCCAGCGATGGCAAACGTGGCACCGGGTACCTCAAATCCGCGAACCACGATCGCGGCACCGACGGCAGACACCCCGCACGCGAGCAGGGTGATGACGCGCCTGGGTTCGTTGCCGAACAACGCCAGCAGCGGAGCCGCGACGGCCGCGGCCGAGCACGCGTACAGGCACGCCTGCAGCGTCTGCGTGTTCGAGGCCACGAAGATCGGCATCAGCCGGTACAGAACTACGATCCCGATCACCGACCAGGCCGCTTGCGCGATGGCCGATGCGGCGGGCGGCGCGACCGATGCGGTCCTCGTCACCCACGAGTGCAGCGGCCATAACGCGAGGCGGCCGCCGACGCCGATGAACAGCAGGATCGACGCAACCACCAGCGACCGCACCGTCCACCCGGGGTTCGTGTGAAGGATCGGCACCAGGGTGTTCAGGTTCTGCAAGCCGTAACGCGAATAGAGCCACGCGACGCCGCACAGTAGGGACAGGTCGGTGGCGAAGGGGAGCGCGAGCGCGACCCGGGCCCGAACCGCGACCTCGTCCAGGCCCCAGCGGTGTGCGAGGAGCAGATATGTGACTGCTCCCGCCAGAAACCAAAAGGCGAGCAGCTCGGCGAGGTCAACGCTCACCAGCAAACCAGCACATGCGAAGAGCAGCAGGCTGACCAGCGCGTGGAATCGCGCCGGGCCTGGCTCGGACCGTCCCATCGCCTGGTGCCATCCGAGCGCGCCGATGACGCAGAGCTCGACGACGACAAGCGCCGCGACGGTGATGTGGTCCACGCGAAGCACGATCTCGACGACAAAGCTCTGGAAGTTGGCCGGGCCCGAGAATCCAACCGGCAGGTTGAGGTAGGAATAGGTCGCCTGGAACGGAGCCGTTCTCTTGGCCAGCCCCCAACCGACCAGCAGCGTGGCGAGCAGCATTACAACCGCCCCGAACATCGCCAGGTTCGCTGACGACCGGCGTGTGCGAACGCTGGAGAGCGCCATCACGAACGCGGCCAGCGGTGCGATGACGATCAGCGGCACGGCCCACGCAAGCGTGGTCGACGGGTCGAATGTGAACCCACCGGGTGGGCGCGAACCAGATGCCGAGCCGGAAGCCGCGGTGGCAAGGTTCGCGATCGAGACGAGCAGGCTCAGCGAGAGGTCCCCCGACCCGCGATCCCAACTCCGAGCGCCACCAGCGCAAGCGCGGCCACCGCGAGCAATGCGCTGACGCCCTGGCCGAGGGCCGGCGGTCCGCCCGGCGCGGCGAACCGAGATACGCCCGCGAAGGCGACTCCCGCCCCGCCAAACATTAAGGGCAGACCCGCGAGGGCCGCCGTCAGGTCGCGTTTCCAGACTGCGATGAAGGCGCCCACCGCGACGAGCGCTACGGCCACAAAGAGAACCGCGACGAGACCCGCGGTCATCGGCCCCGGTCCCGAACGCGCCAAACCGCCGTCGCCCCGACGAGAGCGACGAGGATCAGCACGCCGACGGCCTCGGCTGCGAGCGCGTCGTGCGCGAACAGAAGCCTGCCGACCGAGGCGCTGTTGACCCCACCGAGATAGAAGAAATACGGATGCGCGAATTTGCCTCGCCATGCCGCGTAGGCCAGCACCACGAAAAGGCCGCCGGCCGCCACCGCGCCGGCCTGCCTCCACGCGCCCGCCACCACCGTCTCCACAGCGCGGTACTGCGGTGCCGCGATGAGCAGGGCGCAGCCGGCGTAGCAGACGAGCGCGACCAGCGCGGTGAAGCCCGCGTTCAGAGAAAGGTATAGGCCGGCGATGCCGACTCCAACGGCCCCAAGGGCGACACCGCGGGAGCCGCGTCCCGGTAGGAATGCCACTGCAAGCCCGCCACCAACCGAGATTGCGGCGGACACGTAGAAGCCAATCGCGTGGAGGGAGTCCATCGGCACTCCGTGGTTGCTGAGAGTGGTCTTACCGGCTAATCGACGATGCCGCCGGCTCCAAGTCGCCAAGCATACAGGAGCCCAGAACCGGCGATTCCGACCAGCGCGACCGCCACTGCGATGCCTCCGGGGGTCGGATTAGTCGTGGTTGCTGCGAATCCGTAGGCGGCCAGCAGCAGCAGCACCGCCAAGCCCAAGAAGGCGGCTGCGATCCGGATTGGATCCCAGCGCCTGAGCGCCCGCGACAATGTAGCCATGCCGGCAGTATCGCAGGCGCTCGTCGAGTTCGCCAACCACCACCGCATGCCGCCTGCGCCGGGAGTCGAGGTCATCGTGACTCCGCGGTACCAGGTCACGCTGCAGCCCGACTTTCCGATCCCCGGGCCCAACAACGTCTCATGGATCCGGTGCCGGCCGGACGAATCCGACGATGTCATTCGCGAAGCGCGCGCGACCATTTCGCCACGCCACCTGCCGGTGATGTGGACGCTCGACCCGGAAACGGAGCCGCCCGACTTCGCCGACCACCTCACCGCCCATGGCATTCACCCGGACCCGCACGGCTCGGAGTTCGAGGTGATGGTGCTGCCGATCGATGCGACCATCGAAGCTCCACAGGTCAGCGGTCTCGAGATCCGCGATGCGCTCGCCGACCCCTCCACGTTCAGGAGCGCGAACGCAGCCGCCGCAGAGGCCTTCGGACAAGTTCCCTCTCCCCTTCAGGAGCCGGGCGCGCGCAGGGCGCCCCTTCAAACAAGGGGGTCAGGGAGAGGGGCGTGGGAGAACGACGACCCCGGGTACATCGCGATGCTGGAACGGCGCCGCCTCAACTCCCTTGCCGCCGGCAACCGGCACTGGCTCCTGGCGGTGGTGGACGGCGAGCCGGCCGGCGCGGGCGGGCTTGCCCTTTTTCCACCCGGGGGCGCGACGGTCAACGGCGGTGCTGTGCGGCCGAAGTTCCGAGGTCGCGGGGTCTATCGAGCGCTGGTTGCGGCGCGCCTCGAGATCGCGCGCCATGCGGGCGTGGCCGGCCTCGCGGTGTGGGGTGGCGACATGTCCCGGCCGATCCTGGCCGGGCTGGGCTTCGAAACGGTCGGCTGGCGCCGGTTCTACCTCGACACCACCACCGCGTAATGCCCCCTCTCCCCTTCAGGGGGAGAGAGGCGAGGAAAGCAGACGGGCTTAAGCTGGCAGAGTGCAGGCATCGCGACTGCTCGCCGGCCAGCTCAATGCCGTCAACTTTCTGCTCCACGACGTGGCCGGAAGGCTGGAGCCCGAGGATTGGCTGCGCCGCGCCGCGCCAACCACCAACGTCCCCGCCTTCACCCTCTGGCATGTCGCGCGCATCCTCGATTCGACCGTCCAGATGGGCATCCGCGGCGAGCCCGAGCTGATCGAGTCGGAACCCTGGGCCTCGAAGGAGTGGTCCCGCCTGAGCACCGGCGTCGGCTACTCGTTGAGCGAAGCCGACGAGCTGGCAGCCACCGTCGTCCCGGCCGAGGTCATCGAGTACGCCGACGCTTCCCGCTCGACAACGAACCAGTGGCTCAAGACCGTCACAGAAGACGACCTGGACGCCGAGAGTCTCGTGATCCAACACGTGGCCGGCCACGCCAAATACAACTATCCGGAGAGCCTGGAGGCGATCCAGTGGCTCGCCGGGAGGCCAGTCTGGGTCGTGCTGAGCCTCGCATGCTTCGCGCACTGCTGGGCGCACCTGGAGGAAATCGCGCTGCTGACCGTGGCGGCCAGAGCCCGAGGCCGCACTCCCTAGGTACCTGAATTCGGGTACCTGCCACGGCCGGATTCAGGTGATTCTCACCTTATGGGCAGTACCGACCATTGCCTAAGGTCGATACATGAGCGAGAACTACAGGTTCTACATGACGAAGATGGCGAAACTGCGAACCTTGCGCGCGAGCAACGGGCCGCTGCTGAACCAGCTCCGCGACCTGCTGGCGTTCGTAGCGCAGTGCGAGGCGCGCTAGATCTAGCGACCGTGGAGCGCCGGGTATAGCTCACGGAACCGCTGGTACCCGCCGGAATACACGTCTTCCCAGGCGGGTTCAGGCTCCACCACCTCGCGCACTCGTACGCACGCTTCGACCGCCTCATGTACGTCGGCGAAAACGCCCCCCGCCACGCCGCCCAGCAGCGCGGCGCCGTACGCAGAACCCTCCTCAACCGCCGTGAGCTCCAGCGGCAGGCCAAGGGTCGAGGCCACGATGCGCAGCCACAGCCGGCTGCGGGCGCCGCCGCCGGACGCGCGACCACGCTCGGCCTTGACCCCCAGCTCCGTCAGCAGGTTGAGCGAATCGCGCAGGGCGTAAGCCACGCCCTCCATCACCGCGCGCACCATCGCGCCCCGGTCATGCCGCAGCGAGAGACCGACGAACGCTGCCCGCGCATCCGGGTCCGCATGCGGCGTGCGCTCACCCGCGAGGTACGGAAGGAAGGAGAGTCCCTCGGCGCCGGGCGCCCACGAAGCCGCCTGACCATCCAGGTCGGCAAACGGCACCCCGGCGGCCACGACATCGCGGAACCACTGCAGCGAGCCTGCTGCCGAGAGCATCACACCCATCGCGTGCCACGCGCCGGGTACGGCGTGGCAGAACACGTGCACTCGCGCCAGCGGGTCGGCGGCAAAGGTAGGTAAAGCCGCGAATACGACGCCCGACGTGCCGAGCACGACGGACAGCGGCCCGGGCCGGTCGACGCCCACGCCAAGAGCGCCAGCCGCCTGGTCCCCCGCGCCCGCCGCGACCGGAACGCCCTGCGCAGTCTTGCCGCTGACCTCCGGTGACTCGAGGGCGCGAGGCAACCACGACATTGGCACTTCCAGCGCATCAGTTACTTCTTCGCTCCACCGCCTGTGCCCGACGTCGAACAGGAGCGTGCCCGATGCGTCGCTCACGTCGATGGCGCGCTCGCCGGTCAGCCGCAGGCGGACATAGTCCTTGGGCAGAAGGACGTGCGCGATGCGTGAGTAAACGTCCGGCTCATGGCGCTGCAGCCACAGCAGCTTCGGCGCTGTGAACCCGGTGAGGGCACGGTTGCCCGTCAGCTGGATCAAGCGCTCCAGGCCGATCCGCGCCTCGATCTCCGCACATTCCGCGCTGGTGCGCTGGTCGTTCCAGAGGATCGCCGGTCGCAACACCCTGTCGCGCTCGTCCAGGCAGACAAGGCCATGCATCTGGCCCGAAAGCCCGATACCGCGTACGTCCCGTACGCCCGACGCGGCAATCATCTCGAGCGTCGCCTCCGTGGCGCGCCACCAATCCTCCGGGTCCTGCTCCGACCAGCCGGGCAGCGGAGTCGACAGCGTGTAGCCTTGCTCCGCTTGCGCGATCACGTCGCCCTCCGGCGAGATCGCGATCGTCTTGACGCCGGTGGTCCCGACGTCGATGCCGATGTTGGTCACGGGTCTTAGTGTCTCGAACTACCTTCTATGTACGCACGAACGAAAGCCCGGACGAAGATCCAGCTCGCTTTGGTCGCCCGGCCGAACGGTATCGCCATCCGTCCCGCCGACGGTGATGCCACGCTCGCGCTCGGCAGCTTTCGACGACCCACTATCGAACCTGCTAGGGGGAACGCCGCGAACAGAAGAACACACGCGCTTATGAACAAAGCGCCTATATCCGGCGGCTGCGAAACGAGAGATCCCGCAGCCAGCACCACGGCGCTTGCGATCCAGGGCCAACCGAAGACCGCTCCCAGCCACCAATCGCGGCGATCGATGCGAAGGAGAAACCAACCAGCACAAAAAGCGAATAGCCCAGCCCCGAGCGTGAGAGCAATCTGAACGATGGAGGCGATTACATCCGGAGGGCTGGTAGCCCAGCCTGGTCACTGCAGGCCCCAGACGAGAGCCAACACCCACAGGCTGGGCAAATTGAGGCCCAGACCTGCCGCGGCATAAATCCCAGCCCGACCGACCACTGGCAGAGTCGACCCGAACCGGACCCATTGGTTCCCGGTCCAGGCCCAAAGCCCATCCGCAGATACCCACTGCCGCCCATCCCATCGGGCGCCTGGCTCGTTCATCGCTGCCAGTTTCCTCTAGCTGGGGGTCGAGTCTCCACCAGCGGACCTTTGTGCTCTGAGTCGCTAGGCCAGTGATTCCACCCACTGCCGGTGCAGCAGCCCGTAGCGGCCGCTCCGCTGGCGCAGGTCGGACGGCGCGCCGTCCTCCACCACCCGGCCTGCGTCGATGACCAGCACCCGGTCCGCGATCTCGACCGTGGATAGGCGGTGGGCGATGATGATCGCCGTCCGGCCCCGCAGCAGCGTCCGCAGCGCGCGCTGGACGAGGCGCTCTGAGGGCAGGTCCAGCGACGACGTCGCCTCGTCCAGGATCAGCACCTTCGGGTCGGCCAGGAAAGCGCGAGCGAAAGCGACCAGCTGCCGCTGGCCCGAGGACAGCCGGACACCACGGCGCCGCACGTCCGTCTCGTAGCCGCCCGGCATCGCGCTGATGAACTCGTCCGCGCCGAGGGCGCGGGCGGCGGCGATCATCTCCTCACGCGTCGCGTCCGGCCGCCCGAACATCAGGTTCTCGCCCACCGTGCCGGAGAAGAGAAAGGTCTCCTGGGTGACCATCACGATCGCCCGGCGCAAGTCGCCCACCGAGATCGAGCGGAGGTCGACGCCATCCAGCGTGAGCCGGCCCTCGGTGGGATCGTAGAACCGCGCCATCAGGCGCGCCATCGTGGTCTTCCCGGCGCCGGTCTCGCCAACGACGGCAACGATCTGCCCCGCCGGGATCTGCAGGTCGACGTCGTGCAGCACCGGCTTGTCGCGATACGCGAACGTCACGTGCTCGAAAGCGATCGCGCCTTTCACTTCGCCCATGCGCACCGGCTTCGACGGCTCGGGCACGGTCGGCGTCTCCTCGATGACTCCGGCCAGCTTTTCCAGCGCGGCCCCCGCGGCCTGGAACACGTTGTAGAACTGCGACAGGTCCTGCATCGGCTCGAAGAACTGCCGCAGATAAAGGACGAATGCCGTCAGCACGCCCAGCGTCAGCTGGCCCTCCACCACGAGGTAGCCGCCGAACAGCAGCACCGAGGCGGTCGTGAGCCGGCCGAGCAGGTTGATGGCGGGACCGAACGTCGACGCCAGGCGGTTGGACCAGATGTTGGCGTCTCGGTAGCGCGCGTTGACGTCTTCGAAGATCTCCTGGTTGCGGGGTTCGCGCCGGAATGCGTGCACCGCCCTGATGCCGCCCAGCGACTCGACGTAGTGCACGATCACGAGCACGATCGCGCGCCTCACGGCACGATAAGAGCGCGCCGAGTTGCTGCGAAACCAGTACGTCAAACCCAGCACCAACGGCATCGCGACCAGGGTCACCAGGCCCAGTCGCGCGTCGAGGTGCAGGAGGATCACCGTGATCGCGACCACCGAGATCAGCGATGTGATGACCGACGTCAGGCCGGTCGCAAGCAGCTCGTTGAGCGCGTCGATGTCAGACGTCAGGCGCGAGATGATGCGCCCGGACGTGTAGCGCTCGTAGAACGAAAGTGAGAGCTCCTGCACGTGCGCGAACAGGGTCTTGCGGAGGTCGAACAGGATGTCCGCGCCGATCCGACCCGAGAGGCGCAGGAAGGCATAGTTGGCGGCGGCGTTGACGATCAGCGCGAGCAGCAGCAAGGCAACGACCAGGACCAGAGTCCGCAGGTTGCCGCTGCGACCGGGGCGGATGCCGGCGTCGATGCCAAGGCCTACGAGGTAAGGCAGCGCGAGGTAGGCGGCCGAGCGGACGAGGATCAGCAGTCCCGAAAGCGCCAGCTCCTTTTTGTACGGCCGGGCGAGGCCCGCGAGCAAGCGCCGGCTGCGGCGTCGCAGTAGGCCTGCGACGCTTGCCGAGAACTCGTCGACCTCTTCGGAGGCGACGCCGCGCCAGCGGTCGGCTGGTGATACAGCGCTCACGCTGTCACCCCCTCCGCTTCTCGCTCGTACTCCTGCGAGAGCAGCGCGCGATACAGCTCGTTCGACCTCATCAGCTCGGTGTGGGTGCCGGTCGCGACGATGGCGCCTCCATCGAGGAGCGCGACCCGATCCGCCAGTGCCAGAGTCGACGGCCGGTGGACGACGAGCAGGCCGGTGACGTTCTGCAGCACCCGGGCAAGCGACTCTTCGATGACGGCTTCGGTGTGCACGTCCACGGACGAAAGCGGGTCGTCGAGCACCAGGACCGGCGGCGCGCCCAGCACGGCCCTGGCCAGCGCGAGTCGCTGGCGCTGCCCGCCCGAGAGGGTGTAGCCCTGCTCGCCGACGCGAGTCTCGAGGCCCCAAGGCAGGTCCCATACGAAGCCCGCCCGCGCGATGTCGATCGCGCGCTTGAGCTCGTCGTCCGACGTGATCGGCCTGCCCATCACCAGGTTTTCGTGCACCGAGGCCGAGAACAGGATCGGGTCCTCGAACGCCACGCCGATGTGAGAGCGCAGGGATCGCAGCTGCAGCTCGCGCACGTCCACGCCGTCAAGGAGGACTGAGCCTTCATCGACGTCATAAAGCCGCGGCAGCAGGTAGGCCAGCGTGGTCTTGCCGCTCCCCGTGCGGCCGACTATGCCCAGCGTCTCGCCCGGCTCGATGACCAGGTTGAGGTCGCGGAGGATCCACTCGTTCGACTTCGGGTACTTGAATCCGACGCCTCGCAGCTCGATGCGGCCGCGGCAGCGCTCCAGCGCGCGAGCGCCGGGGTGGTCTGCGATCTCCGGGCGCGAGTCGAGCACCTCGTTCAGCCGCTCCGAGGCGGTCTGGCATTCCTCGCTCATCGACAGCACCCAGCCGATGGCGTCCATCGGCCACGTGAGCATAAAGACGTAGTTCATGAACGCGACCAGACCGCCGATGGTCAGTGAGCCCTGGACCACGTTGTAGCCGCCCAGCAGAAGCACAGCAGCGAGTGAGAGGTTCGGCAGGAAGTTGAGCTGAGTCCACAGCACCGCCCGCGCCTTGATGCCTTCGAGGCTGGTGGCGCGCAGATTGCTGGCCTGGTCCTCGAAGCGCTTCTGCATCAAGGGCATGCGCCCGAACGCCTTGATGATCCGGACGCCAGTGGCCGTCTCCTCGATGACCGTCGTGAGGTCGCCCTGCTGATCCTGCAGCCGCCGCGCGATGAGCTTGTACTTGTCGTGGAACTTGTTGCTCAGGTACGCGATCGGCAGCATGCAGATGACCACGACCACCGCGAGCTTCCAGTCCAGCTGGAACATCAGGACGAAAACGACACCGAAGGTGACGATCGTCTGCAGGAACCAGATCAGGCCGAAGCTCACGAAGCGCCGCACCGTCGCGATGTCAGAGATCGCACGTGACAGCAGCTGCCCCGACTGCCAGTTGTCGTGGAACGCGACCTGCAGTCCTTGCAGGTGGGCGTAGAAGTCGTTGCGCAGGTCGGTCTCCATGCGTAAAGAGACGACGCCTGAGTAATTGCGGCGCAAATAGATGAAGGCGAACTCGAGGAGTCCGATCAGCACCAGGAGGCCGGCCAGCTGCCACAGGCGGTCGAGCTGGTGGTGAGTGATCGGCCCGTCGATGATCAGCTGTATGACCTTTGGAATGGACGCGGCCGTGGCAAGGCTGCCGAGCTGCGCCATTCCGAAGACGGCGACGAGCCCGACGTACGGTCTCAGGTACGGGAGATAGCGCCTCAGCGCCAGCAGACCCAATGCCCTTTGAAATTTACAGGGTTGCTACTGCTGTTCTGCCGCCAGGTCCCTCATCGACACCATCCCGATCACCTCTCCCTTCTCCACGACCGGCAGGTGACGGAAGCCGTGGTCGAGCATGGTCTTCATCGCATCGTCGACATCAAGGTCGGGGCTCACCGTCTTCGGGTCGCGCGTCATCCAGGACGAGATCTCGTGCGTGGGCGCGTCGTACGCCTGCGAGATCGCGCGCACGGTGTCGCGCTCGGTGAAGATCCCAATTAGCTTGCCGCCTTCCATGATCAGGGCGGAGCCGATCCGGTTCTGCGCCATCAGCGAGAGCGCCTCACCGACGGTGGTCGACGGGTCGACCGAGTAAAGGGTGGTCTTCATGACCTCGCGCACTGTCGCCATCCCCGGATTCTATGCCCGCGCCGGAAAGCTGGCGAGCACGGCTGTGGCGGCGATGACGAGCACTGCCAGGCCGGCCTCGACGCGGGCCACCGGCAGGCCACGCCGCCAGGCCAGCGCCGAGAGCACGGCCATGATCGCGACACCGGTCGACTTCAGCGCGAGCACCACTCCATAAGTTGTCGTCCAAAGGCCGCTGAGGTCGTGGACCTGGTCGCTGGCCCGCAGTACCCCCGTCATGGCGGTCACCGCGAACGCGATCAGGGCGACCCCACCAAAGCGTTCGAGCAGCGCTCGTGCTTCCGGTGCGCGCCACCCGCCGGGCGGGTGCAGCGTGGCCAGCGCGGCGATGCCACCTCCCCACGCGCCCGCTGACAGGACGTGGATCGCATCCGCAAACTCAGCCCCGCCGCCCGCCTTCGCCGCATGGCCGGCGAACGGCAGCAACACCACGGCCAGCAGCGCGATCGGGGCGACGAATCGCACACCACGCAGGCAGAAGGCGAACGCCAGTCCCTCGGCCGCGACGCGGGCCAGGCGCTCCCACCCGGGCGGCGTCCCCGCGTGCAGGGCTTCGACCGAAATTACCGCCAGCCCGCCTACGAATGCCATCCCCAACGCCACGTGCATCGGCGGATGCGCCCACGCGATCGGCGGGCGATTGTGCGCCAGGCGCCTGACGACGATGGACCCGATCCCGGCCAGCAGCCCGAGGTACTCGATCCAGTGGAACACCGCGAGCGCGACATCCGGGCTGCCGCTCACGACGCCGAGGCGATCACTCCCCCGCCGATGACGCGGCTGCCCGAGTAGAGCACCGCGGCCTGGCCCGGCGCGGCGCCGAAGAATGGCTCGTCCAGGGACAGCCTTCCCTGGCTGTATACGCCAGGAATCGGCTGAGCGTGGTACCGCAGCCTCGCGTCACACCTCACCGGCTCGGGCACGGACCCGTCGACGAAAGTCACGTCGCGCAGCTCGACCTCGCGCACGGCCAGCTCATCTTTGCGGCCGACGACGAGCCGGTTGGCCGGCGCGTCAACTTTCAGTACAAACCACGGGCCAGACTCGGCGAGGTCTCCGAACCCGCTTCGCTGCCCGACCGTGTAGAGCGCTGTGCCGCGATGCGCGCCGAGCTCGCGCCCGCTCGAGTCGACGACCGCGCCCGCGCGGACCGGAAAACGATCCGCCAGGTAGCGGGACGTTTCGCCGCGGGGGATGAAGCAGATCTCTTGGCTCTCTGCCTTGTTCGCGACCGGCAGCGCGAATTCGCGGGCGTGCTCCCGCACCTCACGCTTCGTCATCTCTCCCAACGGAAACAGGATGCGGCCGAGGCGCTCGCGGTCCAGGTGGTAGAGCATGTAGGACTGATCCTTGGCGTCGTCCACCGCGGTGTGCAGCTCGGTCCCGTTGACGATGCGCGCGTAGTGACCGGTCGCGAGGCGGTCGAATCCCAGTTCGAGCACCCGGCCAAGCATGAGGTCGAAGCGCACGAACGCATTGCACCTCACGCACGGATTCGGAGTGCGTCCCTCGAGGTAGTCGCGGTGAAACGGTTCGATTACGCGCTTGCCGAATTCCTTCTCCAGGTTCCAGCAGTAATAGGGAATGTCGAGCAGCGACGCGACGCGGCGCGCGTCCTCCACGGCGTTGAGGGAGCAGCATCCGCCGTGCTTCGCCGATTCCTCCATGTCACCGCGCGGCCACTGCTGCAATGTGACGCCGACCACGTCGTGCCCCTGCGCCTGCAGCAGCGCAGCTGCAACCGACGAGTCCACGCCGCCCGACATCGCGACAGCGACTCTCACGCGCGTGCCTCAACGATCTGACGCGCCACGATCTCCGCGTCCTCCCCCACGCCGGCGAGGATCGGCGACTTGAACTTCCTCATCCAGTGCACACCCACAAAGTAGAGCCCCGGCACCGAAGTCTGCCCGTCGACCTGAACCGGAAAGCCCATTTCGTCGAAGACCGGGAGCTTCACGAACCCGTATTCAGGACGGTATCCGGTGGTCCAGATCAACGTGCCGATCCCATCACGCACGACGCCGAGCTCGACTCGGGTTTTGATCCGCAGCGGTGGTGGGATGTCGTAGTCGGGCCGTGCCGTGCCCGTCTTGCTGCAGAACGCATCGGTGAAGCCCCTGAAATCAGCCCATCTCGCGTCACCGAAGTCGGCGCTGGCCGCAAGATCGTCCGCGAAGTGGAGCTTGCCCTCTGCTGCGCCGACGAACCTGCCGAGGAGCTCCACCCCGTCACGATGCAGCGTCCGCAGATGCAGGTCTCTGCCGCCGTCGTGACCGGACCATGACGGATTGCACATGAGTCGCGCCGCCGGGGATGGCAGCTTGTCGGGGGTGCGATCCAGGAAACCCGATTCGAGCGCCCACCACATCGTGTCGCGGCCCTCCATCCGGCGCGGCAGCCAGCCGCACCGACCGCACGCGAGGAACACCTGTCGACCGGATTGCTGAAGCTCCTCGGCGAGCTGGCAGCCGGTCTGGCCGCTTCCGACGATCAGGACGGCGCCCGGCGTAAGAGCGTCCGGATTGCGGTATTCCTCGGCGAGGATCTGATGCACACCGTCAGGAAGCTGTTCGGCGCCGAAAGGCCGGTGGGCGCGCTGGTAAGCGCCGGATGCCACGACGACCGTCCGCGCTTTTAGCTTTCCCGACGCCAGCGACAGGACGAACTCGCCGCCGTCGGCTTCGACCGAGGTGACCGGGCTGTTCTCCTCGACCGGCGCGTCGAAGGAATTCGCCCACGACTGGAAGTAGTCGACGAGCTCGGCCAGCGGCATGAACCCGTCGGGATCGGGACCGGCGTAGGTCGCGCCGGGGAGCATGACGCTCCAGTTGGGCGTGACCAGGCAGAAGGAGTCCCAGCGACGCGAGCGCCAGGTCTCCGCGACCCGGCCGGCTTCGAGCAGGACGTGGTCGACGCCTGCCTGATTGAGGTGCCAGCTGACCGCGAGCCCGGCCTGCCCCCCGCCGATGATCGCGACGTCCACTCTGCCTTTCATCCCGGCGGCAAGTTTAATTGGGCGCTAAGCTCCGACCCGGTGAAGCTCAGCGACGTGCAGGCGGGGCGGATCGGCGAGTACCTGCTCGCCGTTTACGCGATGCTGACGTCGAGCGGAGAGCTGGTGCCGTTTCACGTTGAAGCAGACGACGACCATCGCGACCTCGTGGTCGCCGCCAAAGGCAAGAGCGCTTTTGCCTCGCTGCAGGCCAAGGCCTGCTTCTCGCTTGGAGCATCCGGCTTCGTCCAGTCGAATGCCACCTACTTCGCGAGCTCGATCCCGAAAGACCCGTCGTGGATCTACGTGATCGTGCTTGTCCTCGACCTGGCGCCGATCGTCTGGTGGCTCGTGCCGGCGCCGGACTTCAACCGGCTGACTTCACGCGCCCCGGCGCGCGGCGGGCGTAAGGTCGAGCTCCACTTCCGCGCCCATCCGGAGGGGAAGGATGCCTTCTCACTGTTTCGGACGGAGACCAAGGATGTTGGGCCCCGCCTGCTCCAGATCATCGGCGCCCTGCCTCCGGCGACCAAGCCTCTTCCAGGAGCTCGCCTCCTGATCACCACTCGCTGAGCTACTCGACCAGGTCTCCCTCGGCTGGCTCGACCTTGACCCCGCGCGACTCGAGGTAGGCAACGCCGCGGTCCAGCTCTTCCTCCTCGCCCGTGATCTCCATCAGCACCCAACCCTGGTCCCGCGACACATCGGCGCGCCGGATGTTGGTCACCAGGTTGAACTGCTTACCGAGCTGGTAGATCACCGGCTCCTTGACCATGGCCGGGCCAAAGATCAGCTTCAGCCGCCTCCGCCCCATACGCGGAGTCTAAGCCCGGTGGAGACCCCCGGCCACCGCGGGAACGATCGAGATCTCGTCCTTCTCGTGAACTTTCGCACCCAGGCCCGCACCGAGCCGCACGTCCTCATCATTCAAGTAGACGTTGACGAATTGGCGCAGCTCGCCACTCTCGTCGAGCAAACGGTCCCTGAAGCCGGGGTAGCGAGCGTCCAGAGCAGCGATTGCCGCCCCGAGGTCTGTCGCCTCCACGTCAACTGTGGTCTGACCTTCTGAAAGGCGCCGCAGCGGGCCGGGGATGCGGAATTGAGCCATGGCTAGATTTTCACCATCTCGCGAAACGACTTTAGCGTGGGTTCTATTTCCACGCGCTTCGCGTGGCCGTTCGCCGAGGCGAGCACGTCCGCCGTCTTCAGGCCGTGGCCGGTCACATAAGCGACCACCACCTCGTCGCCATTCCATCGTCCGGCCTTGGCGAGCTTTTTCAGCACGCCGATCGTGACCCCGCCGGCAGTCTCGGTGAAGATGCCCTCGGTCCGGGCCAGCAGCCTCATCGCGGCGACGATCTCCTCCTCGGTGACGGCCTCGACCACACCGCCGGTCTCGCGGGCGATCCGGTTCACGTACATCCCATCCGACGGGTTGCCGATCGCGATCGAGCGCGCGATCGTGTCCGGCTTGACCGGCATCACGCGCTCTGGTGTGTCCGAGTGGAACGCGTTGTACACCGGAGCGCAACCCAGTGCCTGGGCGCCGGTGAACTTCGGTACACGATCCTCGCGCACCAGCCCGTACTCGACCAGCTCCCTCGCCGCCTGCCTGTGGCGGACGAACTGGCAACCGCTCGCGATCGGGATGATGATCTCGTCCGGCAGCTTCCAACCCAGCTGCTCTGCCGTCTCGAACGTCAGCGTCTTCGACCCCTCGGCGTAGAAGGGCCTGATGTTGATGTTGCAGAACGCCCATGGCGTTGACTCGACTAGCTGGCTGCACAGCCGGTTCACCTCGTCGTAGTTGCCGCGCACCGCGACCACGTTGGGGTCGAACACCCCGATGCTCACTAGCTTGGCCGGCTCGAGGTCGACCGGGATGAACACGAAGCACTCGAGTCCCGCCCGCGCGGCATACGCCGCGACCGCGTTGGCAAGGTTGCCTGTGGACGCGCACGCGATCGTTTCGAATCCGTTCGACCGCGCCCAGCTGATCGCGACCGAAACCACGCGATCCTTGAACGAGTTCGTCGGGTTCATGCTGTCGTTCTTCAGGTAGAGATTCCGCAGCCCGAGCTCGGCGCCAAGCCGGTCGGCCTTGACGAGCGGCGTCATGCCCTCCCCCAGCGTCACCACCGGCACTGACTCTTCGACGGGCAGCAGGTCGCGATATCTCCACATCGACTTGGGCCCAGCCTCGATACGCTGCCGGCTCACGACCTTCTTCAGCGCCGCCTGGTCGTAGACAACGTCAAGCGGCCCAAAGCACATCTCGCAGACGTGCGTCGCCTGCAGCTCGTATTCGGCGCCGCACTCGCGACAACGCAACCCAAGGAGCTTGGACACGGGGCTCAGTTTAGGAGAGGGGCAAACCTTACGGTCGGAGGGATGGTCAGCATGCGGCCGCCATCGCCCCGAACGATCTGCCAGTTGCCCTCGTGAACCATCCAGTGATGCCGGTTGCAGAGCAAAGTCAGGTTGGGCGGTTCATTTGTACCGCCGTGAACCCAGTGCTGCAGGTGATGTCCCGAGCACCAGCTCGCCGTTCGCTCGCAGCCCGGCCAGGTGCAGTGCTTGTCGCGCACGTTGAGCGCCTTGCGCGCCGGCCCTGAGATTGTTCGTCGGGCACGCCCGACGTCGATCACCATCGACTCCGAGCCGAGCACGATCCGCGTGATCGACGCGTCGCAGGCCAGCCGCTCGACGGTT
>Ga0209118_1000366_pt1 | contig 25961 bp, 18 predicted proteins | sample BlaSpr_A8_Ref_M1_FD_187988 | JGI IMG/M metagenome (GOLD analysis project Ga0209118, IMG submission 187988) | Forest soil microbial communities from Thunder Bay, Ontario, Canada - Black Spruce, Ontario site 2_A8_Ref_M1 (SPAdes) (version 2) | ecosystem: Environmental > Terrestrial > Soil > Boreal...
GATGGTGGTGGTCACGAGGTAAATACCGGCCTGGGGAAGTTCTACATCTTTGGGCCAGGCAGGACGTGTTAATCCGTAGAATTGATTGCGTGCGGCATTACGACTTGGGTTGCGGGTTGTTCCGCTTCGGGGGCTGGCCCATGCTTTCACCAGACACAAAAGGCGGGTGCCCTGCCCCTTCTCGCGTTCTTTGCGAGAGGGCGGGGCTTTTAGCTGACATCGCGGCGGCGGACGACCGGATAGACGCCACACAGGGTCCCTCGACTCCGCATCAGATTCGCTGCGCGAACCTGATGCTCCGCTCGGGATGACAGTTGGTTAGGGGCATAGTGGGGGGCTGGCCCATGCTTTCACCACACAAAAAGCGGGTGCCCTGCCCTTCTCGCGTTCTTTGCGAGAGGGCGGGGCTTTTAGCTGACATCTCGGCGGCGGACCAGCGGATAGACGCCACACAGGGTCCCTCGACTCCGCATCAGATTCGCTGCGCGAACCTGATGCTTCGCTCGGGATGACAGTTTGTGAGCCGTGATTCGCCTGGGGCACCTGAAGCTCAAAGTCTACGAGTCTTGCGGTCACGGAAAGGCGTCGAAAAGCTCCGCCCTCTCGCAAAGAACGCGAGAAGGGCAGGGCACCCGCTTTTTGTGCGTGGTGAAAGCACGGGCCAGCCCTCCCACCAACTCGGGGCCGTATTCTGGGAAGTTCGCGCATCCGGGGACAACTTGAGAATTGCCCTTAGAGGGGTTATTTCTAGAACCAAACAGGGATGGGCGACGGGCGGTTCGATCACGGCACCGGATCCACTCTTAGAAACACGATGAAGCCTGTCGGTTGCGGACGTCGTGATGGTCGCTCTTCGGGGTGGCGCTGGATAAAGAATTCTGCCTGCGAACTGCCGTGGCGCCCCCTTCGACTTCGCTCAGGGCAGGCTATGCGGGGCCTGAATCTTTTTTCTGCCCGTACCCAGGACTTGCGTCCTGGGCTAATATCGGCCGCCCCTGCCGGGGCTGGTGTTTGGTGGTTCTGTGCTGCTTCTTCACGCATAGAGCCTTTGTCGGCAAATCTTCGCAAAACGGAGCCTCACACTCTTCCTGAGGCGACTGCAGCACGAGCGAGAACGGTCGCTTGCGCCTACAACGCAAGGAGGTACGCTCTCTGCGTTGGGGAGGCCACTTATTCCGCTCCCCTCGGTTTCCTGGGCATGTCTGGCGAAGCGGCGGGAGGGACGCCGGCGCTACATGGGGAGAATTCCTTAAGGCGTTTGGGAGAAAAATGGCGATGCGGGTCCTTCGACTCCGCTCAGGATGGCCATGAACTCGCTCTGACAAATGATCCTCGCCCCGCCAGCACAGAGTTTGGTCCGCCCTTGCGCCTTTTTTGTGGGTGCTTAGGTCATCCGTCACATTCTGTTCCTGTATCCACAGCCTAGAATCGCGACGTGGCTAAAGGTCTCAAACGGTTCTTGCTTTCGCCTGGTTCTCCCGTTTTGGGGCTGATTCCGTTTTGGGCGACTGCTGGTTACCTAAGTACAGGTGCCGGAGACACGTTTACCCATCGCCCAGTCTCCCGTAAGTTAGAACCTCTACCCGCGCACTCTCCCCACGGGCTCGGGTTCCCTCTTGGAGTGTGTGGATGGCTATGCCTGGCAAACTTGAGTTCGGTCTTCTGCCTGACCGCAGAATGGATTGGCGCACTTTAGCGACCAGCTATGGCCTCGAAGTCTTCATCATCCTGCTGCTGCTGGGGGCTGGCTTCTTCTTTCCGGACACGCTGCGGCTCAGGCAGAGATACACGGTCACCGAATTGATTCCAAGACCCGATTTGAAGCCGGAACCGGTCAGGCCGAAGGCGAAGGTTCGGCGTCCGGTAGTCGTTCCCAAGGTGCCGCCGCCGGTGGCTTTCCCGGCCGCAAAATTGTTTGTGCCCAAAGATATCCGCACGCGCAAGAAGAAGGAGGACGAAGAGAAGGCTCCCCAGCTCGAAGCCAAGTTCAAGTCCCCTGATTTAGCGCCGCCGCCCAGCGCTCTTCCGGAGAAGATCGTGTACACGGGCGCGTTTGGCAGCTCAGCCGCGGCCACCGTCAGCGCTCCCATACAGAAGGTGCAGACGGGGGGATTCGGCGATCCGAATGGCCTGAAAGGACAGGGCAAGGACAATGCCCATCTCGTGTCCGCCAAGCTGGGGTCGTTTGATTTGCCGGAAGGCCAGGGCAATGGTAACGGAACGGGCGGAGCGAAAGGCATCAAGGGCACTATCGCCAGCGCGGGCTTCGGAAATGGGATTGCGCAGGGTGATAATCGCGGCAGTCGAGGCGCCTCGGTGCAGACCGCGGGATTCGGCGCGCAGGAAGTTTCTCACAACGCGGCCAAGGTTGCTCAAGCGGACAGTGGCCCGGCCACCACGCAAGTGGAAATCATCTCCAAACCCAGCCCGGTTTATACGCAGGAAGCCCGCCATCTCAAGCTGGAGGGAGAAGTGCTGCTCGAAGTGCTGTTTGGGGCGAACGGGCAACTGCACGTCAATCGCGTGGTACGCGGTTTGGGTCATGGGCTGGATGAAGCGGCAATGACCGCCGCCAATCATATGCGGTTCAAGCCGGCCCTGCGTCTTGGTTCACCCGTGGATTCCACGGCGATCGTACATGTGGTTTTCCAGTTAGCGTACTGAAGTTTTGCAGAGACTGATTTGAAAAGTTTAGAGAGGACCAGAGTCATGCGTACTTGGAAATGGATGCTTACTGCTTTCCTGTTGATCACGCTGAGCGCGATGGCGCAGCAGACAACGGACCAATCGCCGTCATCGAACGCCGCGCCAGGGGCCGCGTCGCAACCCGCGACCACGCCGGCGCCGACGGCTCAACCGGCTGCACCGCAGCCCTCTAACCCGGCTTCGGGGCAATCCGCAGCCGCGCCGTCACCCAGTGCTCAGGCTCCGCCCACGACCATGGATCAGGTGGTGGATCGCGCCATCGAACGCGAGCATGCGCTGATGGACATGCTGAAGACCCGGACACCGCTGGTCGAGACCTATCTCCAGAACCTGAAGCCCGATCCGAAACTCGGCGCCGTGCCCAGTCAAGACCACTACTTCCTTGGCCGCCTGGACCTGGGACAAAATGTGGACCGGCGCGACTACCTTTCCAAGGACGAAAGCTTCGAGAAGAACCTGCTGGGCGGAGTCAGCAAGCTGTTCAAGTTTGAATACAAACCCATGGGCTTCTCCTGGATGATCTTCGTCGATCGCGAAGACTTCGACCGCGGTCATTACGGATTCAAGTACGTTCGCCGCGAGTTCCTGGGCGACGTGCGTTGCCTCGTCTTCGACGTTACCCCCAAGAAGGATGCTGGCAAAGGCCGCTTCCTGGGCCGCATCTGGGTCGAAGACCAAGATTACAACGTCGTACGGCTGAACGGCACCTATGCGCCCCGGCCAAGAAATGCCATGTACTTCCACATGGACAGCTGGCGACTGAACCTCATCCCAGGCTACTGGCTTCCGGCCTACATCTACAGCGAAGAAGGCGACTTCAGCTACGGCGCCAAGGACAGAATGGCATTCAAGGCCCAGAGCCGTATCTGGGGCTATGACTTGAAGAAAGGCTCGAAGGAAGACGAACTCACGCAGGTGAGAGTCGACTCGGTGAAGGACGAAACGCCTTCGACATCGGACGCGTCTCCGTTGGAGGCTCAACGCCAATGGCAACAGCAAGCCGAGGACAATGTGGTCGAGCGTCTGCAAGAGTCGGGATTGGTGGCTCCGGAAGGCGAAGTCGACAAAGTCCTGCAGACCGTAGTCAACAACCTGATCGTCACCAACAACATCGACTTGCCGCGTCCCGTGCGGACTCGGGTCATGCTGACTTCTCCGCTGGAAACCTTCAGCGTCGGCAACACCATCGTGGTCAGCCGCGGTTTGGTTGACGTGCTTCCCGACGAAGCCAGCCTGGCGATGGTGCTCTCGCACGAACTGGCGCACATTGTTCTGGGACACAACCTGGGAAGCAAGTTCGCCTTCAACGACCGCATGCTGTTCACCGATGAATCGACTTACAATAACTTCGGCTTCCGCCACAACCCGGAAGAAGAAACAGCAGCCGACACCAAGGCCATGGAACTGCTGAAGAACTCGCCCTACGCTCAAAAGCTGGACGTGCCTTCGTTGTTCCTGAAAGAGCTTGTGACACGGGCTCCGGAGCTCTCCGCGTTGTTGACCGCCCATTTAGGCAACAGCTTCACCAACGACAAGGGTCAACTCATGCGGCTATCGGCGCTTACCACCTCGGGCCCCGCTCTGGATCCGAACAAACTGGATCAGATCGCGGCACTTCCCATGGGTGGACGCGTGAAACTGAATGCATGGACCGACCGTGTCGAATTGGCCAAGTCCGCGCCGGTGGCGATCACCTCCGCGCGCGACAAGATGCCGTTTGAGGTAACGCCATTCTTCCCGCGACTGAGCCGCCTCACTAGCGACGCCAATCCCGGGAACGCGACGTCGGCCTCTAATACAACGCCGAGCAACTAGACCGATGTCGATGGAGGACGGGCGTCCTCGCCCGTCTGCCTAGCCAGGATTCTCAACGAGTTGATGGAAGCGCAGGCCGGAACCGGAAGCAATTCCGGAGTTCCGGCCTTCGTCTTTTCTGGTAAGACTGTCGGTTGACTATCCTCAAGTTGGAAATTCTCGCTTGCATCCTGGCGGTGCTCGTTCTCATACTTGAAGGGGCGCGACAATTAATGCCATGGAGACGGCCATGAAAGTTGAACGGCGCACGGTGGATCTGACCTGTTATCCAGACCTTGTCGTGATTTACCTGGGCATGAGGGTCAATGCCATGACAGGACTCAAAACGTTGTTTGGCTTCGGACCGAAGATTGCAAATTCAGTGGCGGCAACGCCCGACGGCTTGCTGCGGCACGAACCCATAGTCTATTCGCTCCTGCCTCCGCATGTGGGAATGCGCCAGTATTGGCGCGACTTCGAATCGTTGGAGCGATGGGCACGCTCCGAGCCGCACATGCAATGGTGGAAGACTTTTCTGCGCGGTTCCGGCGGCACAGGATTCTGGCATGAGACTTACTTCATGCGCGGCGGAGTCGAAGCCATCTATGACGATATTAAGGTTCCGCTGGGCCTGTCAGCGTTTGCCCCAACAACGCCCGCACGAGGGCCTATGTTCTCAGCACGAACGAGGCTGGGAGTTAAGGGAACTGAGACTGCATCTGCGCCCGTTAGCGAGGCCAGCCTCTACGGGGAGCCGGAACAATGACTCAAGTTCCATCGCTCTGGGCTCATTTTGCTCTCGAGAGATCCTAGTCGTCAGAATCAGTGTAAAACTCAGGCGTGAGGCCGTGCGCTAGGAGCATGGGCGAATCATCTTCTTCGAAACGGCCAAGTAGTTCATCGAGCAACTGCTGGGTGGACGAGCCCCCTCTTATAGCTGCGCCTGAATCGAAATCGGCGAGTCCCTGCGCTTGATCGTGGGTCAGGACTTCTTCGAGTTCTTCTACAACGTTCATTACTGACTCCACTTCCTTTGAAGCTCATCTGCCACTCCTTGATTATGTGCTGAAGGTGCTTACTTTCGATAGATTACTAACGTTCGTGATCTTCTTCTTGGGACCGACGCAATGCGATTCATGATTCCTTTGTGTACCCCTTGGATAGTTGAAGCCTTTATGACCTTCGGCGTGCGTGGTCAACAACACTTTTTGAAACAGTGCAGAGGTTGGTGCATCAGAACGTCCTAAATGGCGTATGTCCGACGTCCCCGGTGTGTGAATTTGATTTTGGGCTTCTTCGAGCGCAGTTTAACAGCAGTTTACCAACGGCCAAAAGATGGGGAGCGGCGAAAAGACCGAGCAAGGCACCAGTCTCTTCTACCGCTCCAGTATGTTATGGCGTCAGCTCAAAAATCACGCCGCAACCTACTCCTTGTCCCGGCGCACAGGAAAGATCGCCGCCATTTAGCGTTGTGCCGTATAGATTCCCTTTGGTGTCTTCTACGACTTTTACTGGCCATCCACCGTCCGATTGTCGTTTAAAGTTGTACAATACCGCTTCTTTGTTGCCAGCAGTCAACTTGTACACCACGCCGCAGCAAACATTGCCGCCAAAGTCGGTTGTTCCGAAGATGATTCCATGGGCGTCTTCCGTTAATGTGCCGGGATAGAGTCCGTCCGAACCATCAAACTTTACAAGCACGGAAAAGGCTCCCGCGGTGTCAATCTTGAAAACGGTTCCACATCCTACGGGCGAACCAGAGAGGTGGCAAACCCCCTTCTCATCGCCCCCTAATGAAGCGGTCCCATAAAGATTTCCCGCTTTATCCATGATCAGAGTTGAGGCGGGGAAGGCTCCGTCTGACCTTCCCTTAAAGCTGTACAACACCGTCTCCTTGCCACTCGTGTCCAGTTTGTAAACCAACCCGCAACCGCTGCCTTCGTACAGGCTACAGGACGTGTCGCCGCCACCGAAGGTTGTGCCATATAAGTTGCCCGCGCTGTCTTCAATCACTCCCTCTGGCCCTAATCCGGTCCCAGTCTCAGTAAAACTGTAAAGCACCTCCAACTTACCAGAGGCGGTTAACTGGAATACTTCGCCACAACAAGCTGTGCCGTAAAGATTCCCTTTGGCACCCATGGTCAGTCCGTTAGGGTTCAATCCATCTGACCCGCCGGTGAACTTGTATAGCAGCGTGAACGCGCCCGCCGAGGTTAGCTTGAATATGACCCCACAGCCCTCATTTTGGCAAGCTGAGTTGCCGCCCCATGTGGCTGTTCCGTAGAGATTTCCGCTGGCGTCGTAGACTAAATTACCAGGGACGACTCCATCGCTGAAATCGAACGTATGGAGCACCTTGAATTTCCCCTTGGCACTTAGTTCAAACACAATTCCACAGCCTCGCAAGCCATATTGTTGGCCACACCTACCACTCATATTCCCACCGAAAGCGGTAGCTCCATAAAGGTTTCCGTTGGCATCCCGCACCAGATCGGTGGGTTGCGCTCCATCGCTTTTGCCGGTGAAGGCGTGCAGCACTTTCTCTTTGTAGCTGGCTGCTTTATTGGGTTGGAGTTGGGCTTGGGTAAAAGCGGTCAAAACGCATACAGTCACTGTGGCTGCCAATAGACGAAGCGACCTACTCACGATCGACTTTCTCACAATGGTTCCTCCTGACAGGACACCCCGACGGCCTCGGGGCGGACATGCTGTCAACATGTTTTGGATCTGCTCCAGCGAGACCTAAGATGCCATGGATGATAATGGTGTCTATACAGGAACTACTGTAGTTCAAGAGAAGTGTTTTGGTTGAGGCGTCGACGACGAAGGAACACGAAAGTATAAAAAGGGCTGCAAATCTTTGTTGCGAGTGCGCTAGTCTTGCTGTTTTCCCTTGCCCGGCAATCCCGCGGGGTTCTCGTGGGTGCGTTCGCGGAAGCCGCCTTTCAATCCTGTGGCCAGGGACACGCTTGACTCGCCGAATTTGTCGCGTAGGCGGTCGGCGGCCGAGAGGGCTTGCTGCCAGCGTTGACGGCGAGCGCCTTCCAGTAAATCTTCCTGTTTCGATGCTGCCTGGAATGATGACGCGTGTACTCCCAGCAAACGCACTTGCGTGCCCTTGCGCCAGTTCTTGCGAAATAAGGCACGCGCCTCCTCGAAAATCTCGGTGTCGAGTTGAGTGGGAGCGGGCAAGCTATGAGCCCGCGTGATAGTGGTGAAATCCTTATAGCGCAGCTTGAGCTGGATGGTGCGCGCGTGCAATCCGTTTTCCCGCAGGCGCCGGCCCACCATCTCGGAGAGCCGCATCAGGGTGGACTCGATTTGGTCCGGATCGGCGGTGTCTTCGTTATAAGTGTGTTCATGGCTGATGGACTTGGGATCGGTATCGGCGCCAACTTCGGTGTCGAACCATCCACCGGCGTCTTCTCCACGCGCCTTGCCGGCCAGCGCCAGACCCCATTTGCCAAAGTGTTTTTCAAGAAACGCATCGTCGAAGCGGGCAAGATCTCCGACCTGCCGAATCCCCAGGTCTTGCAGGTTTTGTTCCGTGACTTTTCCCACGCCTGGGATATCACGCACGTCGAGCGGCGCGAGAAACTTCGCCTCTTGCCCGGGAATGACCCAAAGAATTCCATGCGGCTTGGCTTTGGCGGAGGAAACTTTCGCAATCAAGCGCGAGATTCCAATGCCGATCGAACAGTTCAGATGCGTGTCTGACTTGATTTTCTGATGAAGCGCATGGGCAGCGCACAAAGGCGGGCCGTGCAGGCGCGCAGTGCCGGTCATGTCGAGATAGGCTTCGTCAATCGACGCCATTTCGACCAGCGGCGAGAATGACGTCAGCACACGATAGACTTTCTCGGAGCACTCCCGATAACGCTCCGGGTGGCCATTCACAAAGATAGCGTGCGGGCAGAGCTTGGCCGCGGTGCGCAGTGGCATGGCCGAGTGCACGCCGAACTTGCGCGCTTCGTAGGATGCAGCGGAGACTACGCCACGCTCGTCGCGCTGGCCACCAACGACCACCGCTTTGCCTGTGAGCGAAGGATCAAACAGCTCTTCCACCGAGACGAAGAACGCGTCCATGTCTACGTGAAAGATGGTTTTGACGGGCGCGGACATAGGGGGACCACAGGAGACTACTGGAGGGATTGTATCAGCGCAGCAACGGCAGATTCTTCTGAGTGAAGGTTCGTCGACCGCGCAGAGTCATGGCTCAGGACGACAATGGAACCAACGATGGCGACTCGAGGTCCGGCTGCTGCGCTCCCGGCACTTCAAGATCCGGCATGGGACTGCCCGCAAAGAGATACCGGCAAGGTTTCGCCATCCACCGAGCCCAGCGCCCGGACCAGGTAACGCGCGCGCTGTCCGTGGCTATGCCGGTATCCGCATACATGAGCCGGTAGATTCTGGAGATAAGCACAAATGCCATGCGGCCGCGGCTCGACTTGATGAAGCTAGAACGCTTCCAAATGGGACCCCAACTGTAGAAACTGTCCCATACGCCCTGGGTTCGGGAGCGGATCTCTTCGGCGGACATTACAGGATGGTCCCAATACAGCTTGGGACGAAGTGCCTGCGGTATGAGCCAACGCCGAGTGAGCGGAATTCCTGCAATGGTTGGCGGGTTGTCGCCTAGCGTCTTTTCCCAACGATTGAAATCGACGGTCCCGGGATAGGGGCTCAAGGTCACGAATTGGGCGAAGGTGCATTCCGCGCTGATGGCGGCAGCGGCAGTGGCCGCGAAGGTTTCCGGACGATCGCTGGGCAGGCCAAAAATGAAAGAGCCGAGCACGTGCACGCCGTGACGCCGGAATGTCCGAAGTTGTTCCGTGAGTTTATCGCCTGCCAGGTTGAAGTCCTTGTAGACATCCTTCAATCCTTCCGGGGTAACCGATTCCACGCCGACCAGGGCGCCCTTGATGCGCGCCGCCTTCATGGCATCGAGGAACTCCAGATCCTCGGCCGCTTCCATCGTGATCTGAGTAAAGAAAACCATGTCATCCGGGAGCTGGGCGAGACGAGACATCAGCTCAAACCGCTCCGCCCGAAGGGATTTCAGTTCATTCAGCCGGGCGGTGTTTTTTTGCTGAGTCGCCAAGCTAAGGTCGGTCAAAGTGACGGGATAGAAGTTGTCATCCGCCAGCGCAATAAAACGAAAGCCCAGCCGGCGTAGCTGCACGATTTCCTCGATCACAACATCGGAAGCGCGCTGGCGGGGTCGCTGGCCATCGGTGCGCCAGACCGAGCAAAAAGAACAATGCTTCGGGCAGCCGCGAACGGTCTGCACCGAGGCCCACATGTAGCGGTTGCGCGGAACCAAATCCCAGCGTGCGGCGACGAAATCGCTGGCTTCGATCTGGCCTCCAGCGTAGATGGGCTTTGGAACTCCCTCGCGGGAATCGGCAAGCGCCCTTCCCCACGCGATGTCTCCGTCCCCTTTCACCACCGAATGCGCTCCTCCCAACTCGAGCGCCTCCTCGGGATAGAGCGTGGCGTGAATTCCGCCGAAGATTACATACGCACCCCGGCCGCGCGCCATCTTGCCAATCTCGTAACCACGCAGCGCATTCGCCGTATGAATGCCAATCCCGACGGCATCCCCCGCCTGAATAGAGCCGGGATGCACCTGCGACAGCGTTTCATCGACCAGAACGGGGTCGCCAAAGCTTTTCGGGGTTGCCGCCGCCAGCACATACTGCCAGCGCGGAGTGATGACCGCGGTCCCAAATGACACACTGCTCGGATTGATCAGGTGAACCTTCACGCCAAGAGTCTCCTTTGGCACCGATTGCCCTTGAGCAGTCGTGATGCGCTACCTCGTTGCGGCACGAAATGGACAGGCTCCGCGTCATTTCATTCACTCCGAAATGCGCGCGGCTTTTAGATGTGGCAGGGAGCGGGAGCGGACGGTCTGTCGACTCTCTTCGCCTGGAAGAAGCCCACAAAGTTAGACAGCACCGCGAGATAGGCCAGAAAGAGCGGCGAGTTGCAGGCTAACGCATGCGTATTCCCGTTGTCAAGGATTCGTGACAACTGCTGTCACGCTTGATGACACAGATGGCTTACGATTGCGAACCCCGGCTGAACAGCTCGTGGAACAACCGGGGATGTCCGCCGGCAGCCTACACGGCCGCCATGGCCGGACTCTGGACTGATCGCGACTGCCGTACCCGTTCGTAGATGCGAACATACTCCTTGGCCGAAGCGTTCCAGGAGAAGTCTTTGTTCATTCCGTTGCGCATGAGTGTCTGCCAGGAAGACTGATCGCGGAAAGCCTTCAGCGCCTCTTTGATGGTCAACAACAAGGCTTCGCCGCTATAGTCGGTGAACTTGAAGCCGGTTCCCTTGCCGGTGCGCGGGTCCCAGGGATCGATGGTGTCGTCGAGCCCGCCGGTGGCGCGCACGATGGGCACGGTGCCGTACTTCAGGCTGTAGATCTGATTCAAACCGCAGGGCTCGTATTTGGAAGGCATGAGGAACATGTCGCTGCCAGCTTCAATTTTGTGGGCCAGCGCGTTGTCGTAGGCGATTTTGATCGCGATCTTTTGCGGAAACTGTTTTTGCAGGCGCGCGAACATTTCTTCGTATTGCTTGTCGCCATTGCCCAGCGCGACCACGATCATCTCCTCGCGCGCCAGCCGATCCATGATTTGCGCGATCAAGTCAAACCCTTTCTGGGCGGCGAAGCGGGAGACGATCCCGATCACCGGCAGAGCCAGATCAGGGTTGGCTACGCCGAAAGCCGCCAGCAGATCCTGTTTGCACTTGGCCTTGCCGGTCAACTCCTGTGGCGAGTACTTGGCGGCAATGAATTTGTCGGCCTGGGGGCTCCACTCGTCGTAGTCCACGCCGTTGAGAATTCCGGTCACCGTCGAAGCGCGGTCGCGCAGCACGCCTTCCAGTCCAAAACCGAATTCCGCAGTCTGGATTTCGTGGCTGTACTTACGGCTCACCGTGGTAATGAAATCGGCATACACCAGCGCCCCTTTGAGAAAGTTCACTTGACCAAAGAATTCCATTTTGTCGATGGCCAACAGGTCCCAGGGCAGGGTGAGCAGCGGCAAAGTATCAGGCGCGAACAGGCCCTGGTATCCCATATTATGGATGGTGAAGACGGTGGCGACGTCGCGGAATGCGGGGTCTTCGGCGTATTGCGTGCGCAGCAGCACCGGAACCAGCGCCGATTGCCAGTCATGACAATGGAAAACATTGGGGACGCCCAGAATCTTGGAAGCTTCGAGCACGGCTCGCGAGAACAGTGCAAAACGCTCAGCGTTGTCGGGATAGTCGCCGGCGGAAGTTCCATAGAGCGCTTCGCGATCAAAATACGGAGGATAGTCCACGAAATAAAAGCGCACGCCCGAGTGACTGCCGCCCGTCACCACGGAGCAGAATCGGTAGTGGTCATCAAAGGGCACGGTAATGCTGCGGACAACGGTCTGAGCATCGGAAAGCTTGGTCTGGCGATAGCGAGGGAGATATACGCTGACCTGGTGTCCGGCAGCGACCAGCGCTCGCGGCAAAGCGCCCACCACGTCGGCCAATCCACCGGTCTTAGAAAAAGGCACGCACTCTGAGGCAGCAAAGGCAATATGCATGAAGACAACCCTCCCAAATTATGGGCCCGCTTCGGCGCAAGTTATCATAGGAAAGCCTTATCGCTGTACGCCATTCCTGCGCCGAGACTCGCGGGATGAATATCTAGTGTAGTCGCCAGAAAGAAAGAGGGTCAATGTGCCGAAAGTGTCTGCTGCGCGTCCGACTCCTAGAACGCCCAAATTGGGCCAGCATTTTCTCGCAGACCCCTCAGCCGCAGTACGCATTGCCGAGGCCTTCGGAGATCTCTCCCAGAGCACAGTGCTCGAAATCGGCGCCGGACGGGGTGCCCTGACCTCCCTGCTCGCCCGGCGAGCCCGGCGGCTCATCGCCATTGAACTCGATCGCGTTCTGGCGGCCCAGCTGCGCATGAAGTTTTCTCTCGTCCCGAATGTTGAGATCATCGAGGGCGACATCCTCGCCATCGATTTCGACACGCTCTTCGGACCCAAGCCCGGCAGCACGCGTCCGGGAATGAACCACCAACCGGAACAAGTGCGGGTGGTGGGCAATCTTCCTTATTTCATCACTTCGGATATCCTGTTGCGCCTGTTCGCGTACCGAAGATACTTTGAAACCATCGTGCTCATGGTGCAACGCGAAGTCGGGGAGCGCCTGGCAGCGCGTCCCGGTACCAGCGAGTATGGACTGCTTTCGGCCACGGCCCAACTCTATGCCAACGTCGAGAAACTGTTCACCCTGCCCCCGGACGCGTTTTCCCCGCCGCCCAAAGTGCACTCCGCGGTGGTCCGGCTTACGATTGCCTCTCGCATCGAAGGCTTGAATGTGCCGGAGGCAGGCTTCATCGACTTTCTAAGAAAGTCATTCGGCCAGAAGCGGAAGACGCTCTGGAACAATCTGAAGTCAGACTACCAACCCGCGGTCCTGCGCGCAGCCCTGGAAAAATCCGGAGTAAAACCGACAGTCCGCGCCGAGGCGTTGTCGCTGGAAAAAAGCGCAGCGTTGTTTCGCGCCTTGCTGGAAGCCGCAGGTCCGTGATTTCTTTTGCGTACCTTACTGTCTGGAGCCTGCCCTGAGCGGAGCCGAAGGGTGGTTGCAGCCTTTTCTAAACCACAAAGGGGATGCAAAATGCATGCGATGGTTCGCCATCCCGCGGTAGCCGGACGCTTCTATCCTGAAGATCACGACACCCTGCTCAAAGACGTAAGGTCTTATCTCTCGCCCCAAGCGACAGCGGCTCCAGCGCTCGGCTGCGTGGCGCCTCATGCCGGCTACATCTACTCGGGAGCGGTGGCGGGAGCAGTGTATGCGCAGGTGGATCTGCCCCAGCGTTACATCGTGCTGTGCCCTAACCACACCGGCAAGGGACGCCCGCTAGCCATCATGAGCAGCGGCACCTGGGAAACCCCTCTAGGCCGAGCCCCAATCGATTCTCCTCTAGCCGATGCCCTAAAGAAACGATTTCCCCTTCTAACCGAAGACGCCGACGCCCATCGCAGCGAGCACGCCATCGAGGTAGAATTGCCGTTCCTTCAATCGCGTCGTCCCGATTTCAGCTTCGTACCAATTGCGCTAGGCACAGGACAGTTCGACATTCTAGAAAAGCTGGGCGAAGCCGTAGCCGACACAGTGCAGGCGCAAGACGAAAGAATCCTGATCGTAGCCTCGAGCGACATGAACCACTACGAGAACGACACCATCACCCGCGCAAAAGACCACAAGGCAATCGCGCAAATGCTGGCCCTCGACCCCCGCGGTCTGTTCGACGTAGTGATGCGGGAAGAAATAAGCATGTGCGGCTTCGGCCCAGCCGTCGTGATGCTAACCGCCACCAAGCGCCTGGGCGCAACCTCTGCCGAACTAATCAAGTACGCAACGTCAGGAGATGTCTCCGGCGACCGCGAAATGGTCGTCGGCTACGCAGGCGTGGTGGTGCGATGAAATCGTACAAGACGTTTTGGATGGAGCAGCGCTCAGTCCGGGAATCGGCGTGCTCCCAGCCCTGGCAATCTGTCGGCAGCGCGTATCCAAATCACAGCCTGCTGTCGACATCGCGCGGCTAACTCCCTCCGAGTCTTGGTCGCTTGAACGCAATCAAGTTTACCCGCTCGCATAAGAAGTTTTTCCTTGACAGCCCCAATCGTTAGTGTTAGACCTTGCGCAATTCTAGTAAGGTTTCCGGCATGATTAATTCTTGAGGAAGAGGTGAAGCCGATGATTGGACACACAAAGTCGTCCACGACCCATGGGGTTTCCGTTGCGCGGCTGCTTTTTCAGCCACCCCTCTTCACCGCCGCTGCCTTAGCATGTTTCGCTCTGGCGATGAGCGGCGCCGCCGCGGGGCAGGCCACGACTTCGCTGCGCGGAACCGTCACCGACCCGACCGGCAGCGCGGTCGCCGGAGCCCGGGTCGTGCTCGCCAACAGCGAGTCCAAGACGGAACGAAGCGCGACCACTGGAGACCAGGGCGGGTACCAATTTCTGTTTCTCCTTCCCGGCACCTACACGCTCACCGTCAGCGCCGCGGGGTTCCAGCGCTATGAGATCACCGGCGTGCAGTTGCTGGTAAACACGCCGGCCACCATCAATGCCCAACTCAAAGTTGGAGGAGCCACCGAAACGGTAACCGTGACCTCGGAACAGCCCGCGTTGAACATGGTGGACGCTTCCATCGGCAACTCCTTCGAGGAGAAGCAGGTCAAACAGGTTCCTCTGGAAGGGCGCAACGTGCCCGACCTGCTCAGTTTGCAGGCCGGAGTGGCCTATACCGGCAACCGCAACGACATCGACAGGGATCAGGACACTCGTAACGGAGCGGTGAACGGGGCGCGCAGCGACCAGAGCAACATCACGCTTGACGGCGTTGACGTCAACGACCAGGCTAACGGCTATGCCTTCACCTCAGTGCTGCCCGTCACATTGGACTCGGTTCAGGAATTCCGCGTGACGACCACCAACTACGGCGCCGACCAGGGCCAGGGTTCCGGTGCACAGGTTACGCTCGTCACCAAAAGCGGCACCAACCAGTTTCACGGCTCGGCCTATGAATACGTTCGCAACTCTTTCACCAGCGCCAATGACTACCTCGTAAAAGGAGCGCAGATCCGTGACGGCGAGCCGAACAAACCGCTGAAGCTGAATCGCAACATCTTCGGCGTCTCCCTGGGGGGACCAATTCAGAGGGATCGCCTGTTCTTCTTCGCCAACTACGAAGGCACGCGCGAGCGGGAAGAGCAGAGCGCCGTGCGCTCCATTCCCACCCCTTCCCTGTGTCAGGGAAACCTGAGTTATCAGAACGTCAATGGCGGCATCACCACGCTAACGGCCACGGACATCAAGAATCTCGACCCGGTGCATCAGGGGATCAATCCCGTGATGCTCGACTTGACCAATCACACCGGCTACTTCGACAAGACCTATTGCACGGGTCAGTTCGTCACCAACGACACTTCGGTGGGCGACAATTTGAATTATTCCGGCTTCCGCTTTCGCGCTCCGGTCAGCCTCAACAACGACGCCTTCATCGCCCGTCTCGACTATCGCATTGATACCGCCGGCAAGCACACGTTGTTCTGGCGCGGCGCGCTACAAAATCTAAAAAACCCGCAGGCTCCGTTGCTGCCTGGGGGTCCGCCCATACAAACCGTCGCCGACCACAGCAAAGGCTTCGCCCTGGGATACACCACGCTGCTCAGTGCCGCCATGGTCAACTCCTTTCACTGGGGCTTCACGCGTCAGAGTTACGGCGTAGTGGGCGATGCCAACCAGGAGTGGAACACGTTTATCGGCCTCGATCAGGGACTGGCTTACAGCCACAACTTCCAACTCCCAGTCAACAATCTGACCGATGACTTCTCCTGGACAAAGGGCACGCACACACTCCAGTTCGGCGCCAGCGTTGGCTTGGCCCGCGATCCCCGCATCAGCTACCAGCACTCCTTCAACTTTGGGCTGGGTACTTCGAGTTGGATGTCGCCCACTGCTTTGGCGGACAGCGCCAGCCTGCTGGATCCCACCAACCTCCGCGATGCCACGTTCCCCAACGGGGCGCCCGAGGTCAATCTCGCCGACAAGGCCGGCTATGACCGGCCCATGATCGGCTTGCTGGGCATCGTTTCCGACGTAGTGGCGCAGTACAACTATGACAAGAACGGCAAAGTACAGAACTATCTCGTGGACGCCAGCGGCAATCCGATTTCGCCCACGGGCTTGCCCATGAAGCGAAACTACGGTCTGAACTGGTACGAGTTCTATGGGCAGGATTCCTGGCGGGTCAGACCGAATTTGACCATCACCTACGGGTTGCGCTGGTCGCTGTTTCCGCCCCCATGGGAGACGAACGGGCTGCAAATCGCTCCCTCCTTCAGCTTGGGGCAGCAGTTTGCCATTAATGAGAACAACATGAAGCAAGGTTTGGGATATACGTCGGAGGGCAAAATCAGCTTGAGCCCTGGCGGGCCGGCCAACAATGGCCCCGGCTTCTACCATCTGTCGAAAAGCGACTTCGCGCCGCGCATCTCCGTGGCGTATTCCCCTCGCCCGGACTCGGGCTGGCTGCGGACGATATTTGGTGAAGCGGGCAAGACCTCCATCCGAGCCGGGTTCGGCGAGGTCTACGACCGGGCCGGCTTTCAACTGCTGAACACGTTTGACCAGAACGCGCCCGGCGGTTTCGCCTACACTTTGCAAAACACCTGCTGCCAGGTCGGCATCGACGATGCCCAGGATGTGCCGCGCATCGCGAATATCAACGTCGTACCTACTATGAACCGGAACGGCGTGGGCTTCCTGACGCCGGCGCCTCCTGGAGCGTTCCCGCAGACTCTCGCCCTCAACGCCCAGGCCAACCTGTGGGCTGTGGACGACACCCTGAAGACTCCGCACTCCTACTCCGTTGACTTCTCGATTGGCCGCGAGCTCCCTAACCGCTTCTCGCTGCAACTGTCGTACATCGGCCGTTTTGGCGGTCATTTGCTGACCCAGCGAGACTTGAATCAGCCGCTCGACATAGTCGATCCCAAAACTAAGATCGACTATTACGCAGCTGCCACTGCCTTATCCCAGCTGGCCCGGGCCAACCCTAATCAGTTCAGCAGCGCGGCGGCTTACACGGCGTTCCTTGCAACGGTTAGCGATGCGAAGATCGGTCCGACCGCGGCCTACTGGCATGACATGCTGCCAGGCCTGAGCGGCGGCGCTACCAGCTACGCGAGTTATTGCGGGGGCCAGCCTGCTCCCGGCAGTGCGGGCCTCATTCAGGCGGTCTACGATCTCTATTACAATCCCAATTGCGCTTACGTCGGCAATGAGATCGTGGGCCTGGCCGATATCGATCTCTACGGCTATCTCGGAGACAACGGCTCCCATCCACCTTTCACCAACCCTCTGTTCTTCAACGGCCCCACCGGCTTCAACGGCGGCGCCGGCAAGTTTATGAACGATCAGGCCATCTCTGCCTTTGGATGGAGTTCGGTGGGCAACTCGAACTACAACGCGCTGCAAGCGTCCTTGCGAAAGCAGTTCGGCAACGGCCTGCAATTCGACCTCAACTACACGTATTCGAAGTCGATCGACATCACCTCGACCGCGTCGCGCGTAGGCTTCGCTCTGGTGGGCTATCAGAATATTGGACTGCTCGGCAGCCGGCTGGAGAATGCCTTCAACCTGAACGCCCTGCGAGCCGTCTCCGACTTCGATCTGACGCACCAGATCAACGCCAACTGGATTGCGGACCTGCCCTTCGGCCGGGGCAAGCGCTTCGCCGGCGACGCGGGTTCCGTGGCCGAAGCCTTGGTCGGCGGCTGGCAGCTCTCCGGCATCGCTCGCTGGACCAGCGGCTTCCCGGTTAGCATTGACGTCGGCCAGAACTGGCCCACCGACTGGCAGTACACCGGCCTGGCTCAGATGACAACGCCGGTCAAATCGGGCGTTTACCGCCAGCCGAATGGTTCCGTGACGCTCTTCGCCAATCCAGCCGCGGCCCAGCAGGACTTCAACATTCCCCTGCCAGGCGGAAGCGGCTCCCGAAACATCCTGCGCGGAGACGGCTACGCCGGTCTGGACCTGGGTCTCAGCAAACGCTGGAAAACCTTCGAGAGCCAGAGCCTGCAGTTTACCTGGCAGGTGTTCAACGTGCTAAACCTGGTCCGCTTCAACGACCAAGCTGTGGGCTCAGCGGTTCCCTCACTGGCGCAGCCGCCAAACTCGTTCGGCACCTACGCGGGTCTGCTGACCCAACCTCGCGTCATGCAGTTCGCATTGCGCTACGAGTTTTAGATCGGCGCACGAGCGGCCTTGAGGAGGCGACGTGCCTGGGAAAGGGAGTATGGCCCAGCTGCCATCACACAGTAAGCGAGGTCGGTCCGTCGCCCGGCCACCCGGACGAAGGGGTCCGAGCCTACGTGGGCATCGCTAAAGCTCGAGCGTGCGAAAAGGTGTTTATGAGGCCAGCTCTGGTGCGGTTGTCTAATCTTCGGCGTTCGAATTGGAGGTGGTCACTTCTTCGGGCTCTTCATAATCTCCGGCTAAGCTGAAATCGTTTTGTCCGAAGTCGTCGTTATCGCCTGGGACGCCCGATTGTTTTTCCAGCTTTCGCTGCTGCTTCTTTTCTAATTTTTCGCGCTGCTTGTCCTGACGCGAGCGCTCTTTCTGGCGTTTGTTAAAGCTTGAGCGACTTCGTCCAGCCATACCCACCTCCAGGGATGATTTTGCGGGTTGCGATCCATCCGAAGCATCGCAGTTCTGAGCCGTCCACGAAACTATTGCGCGACCGGCTCGGGATGGATGACGGTTTTCACCTTCTTGCGCACGCCCGCTTGTTTAGTTTTGGCAGCCTCGGCCTGGAGTAGTGCTTTACCTCGTATCCGGCGCTGAATGTTCTGCTTCCGTTCACGATGGGCTCGGGACTTGTCTCCATTAATTAACGACATCGATATCTCCTGCCGGACCTCGGCTCTTGAGTCTTCTCAATCGCGAAGGCGCAGGGCTGGTTGCGATGATCTTCGTGGTTAAGGGCTGGCTTCAGTATACGCGATTTACCGGGATGCAGAGAACATTACATAAGGACGCACGCACCATCAGGCACTTGATTTGACAATGCCGTATTCCGTTGACATTCAACCAGGGGAGGCGCTAACCTTGCGTTCTACAGAACGTCTATAGGAGTATGGACATGGCTCAAGAACAAACCCCGCTGCTTCAGGGAACCCTCGACCTGCTGATCTTGAAGTCGCTCGCGCTCCAGGAAATGCATGGGCTGGGGATCGCCGGACGCGTCGGGCAGATCACGCGCGGAACCTTTCAAGTGAAGCCGGGCTCGCTGTTCCCTGCCCTGCACCGCATGGAGGAGGAAGGATGGCTCACCTCTACTTGGGGTGAATCCGAAAACAATCGGCGGGCCAAGTATTACCGCCTCACCAAGGCGGGTCGCCGGCAACTCGAAACCGAGACTGAGCGTTGGGGGCGGATTTCGCTCGCCATCGCCCAGGCGCTCGAGACCCCGTAGGAAGAAGACTCAACCATGCGATGGCTTTCGCGAATTACGAGCCTGTTCCGCAACCTGTCACGCAAGCAGGAGAACGAGCGGGAACTCGACCAGGAAGTCTCTTCTTACCTCGATTTGTTGACCGAGGAGAAGATTCAAGGCGGGATGTCGCCGGAAGCCGCGCGTCGCGCCGCTAGACTCGAACTGGGCGGAGTGGAGCAGGTCAAGGAAGAAGTACGGGATGTGCGTGCCGGAGCCTGGATGGAAACCGTGCTGCAGGATTTGCGCTACGGAATTCGCGTGCTGCGCAACAATCCGGGCTTTTCAGCATTGGTGGTGTTGACGCTGGCGCTCGGCATCGGCGCGAACACGGCGATTTTTAGCGTGGTGTACGGCGTGTTGTTGCGCCCGCTTCCTTATTCGCACGGCGGCCAGCTTGTGGTCCTGCATCAGCAGGCTCCCCATGCTCATTTGGCGGACGTGCCGTTTTCTTACAAAGAACTGGTGGACTATCGAGAGCAGAATCACACGCTTGACGCCGTCGTCGAATACCACAGCATGGCCTTTCTGTTGCTGGGAGACGACAGTGCGGAGCGGGTGCAGACGGCTGTAGTCTCGGCGAATTTCTTCGATGTTCTGGGCGTGACACCTCTTCTGGGCAGAAGCTTCCTCGCAAGTGACGAATCGCCGAATGCAGACGCGGTTCTGGTGTTGAGCTACGAGTACTGGGAACGTCATCAAGGCGGTGACCCCAACATCGTGGGCAAAGTCTTTCACATGAATAACCGGCCGCATACCGTGATCGGCGTGCTGCCCCCGGTGCCGCAGTATCCGGCGGAAAACGACGTTTACATGCCCACGTCGCAGTGCCCCACTCGCTCTTCGGCGGGGTTCATGGCCAACCGCAAATCCCGCATGATGACCGTCTTTGGCCGCCTGAAACCTGGAGTCTCGCTGCAGACTGCGCAAGCCGACCTTTCTACCATCGCGCGTCAGATCGAGAGTGCGTATCCGGAGATCTATCCGAAAGCTTACGGATATGCGATGGCTGCGGCGCCGCTGCGCGAGGACCTGACGCGCCGGGCTCGGAGCACATTGCTGGTATTGCTGGGCGCAGCCGGTTTCGTGCTGCTTATTGCTTGTGCGAACGTGGCTAACCTAATGCTCGCTCGCCTCTTGAAACGGGAACGCGAGTTGGCGGTTCGCAGCGCTCTGGGAGCGACCAAGGCCCGGCTCGTCCGTCAGTTGCTCACCGAAACCGTGCTGCTCTCGCTCGCCGGCGGAGCTTTGGGACTTGAGCTTGCGTCCCCAACGCTGGCACTCCTGGTGAGATTCGCGGAGCGCTTCACCACGCGTGCTTCCGAGGTGAGGATAGATGGAGTCGTCCTCGTCTTCACCCTGGTGGTTTCCGTTTTGTCGGGCCTCCTGTTCGGCTTCGCTCCCGCGCTCGCTTCGGGTGAGCACGTCTCCTACGCACTCAAACAAGGGAGCGGACAAAGCACGAGTGGCATGGGGCGGCAACAGCTCCGCGCCGCTTTGGTGGTGATGCAAATCGCCGTCTCCTTTGTTCTTCTGATCGGCGCGGGTCTCATGATCCGCAGCTTTCTGAGGCTGGTGAGCGTAGACCCGGGGTTCAGTCCGGATCGCGTGCTTACCATGCGCCTTAGCCCCAACTTCTCACGCTATACCCAACCCGCGCAGTCGGTGGCCCTAGGGAACAACATTCTCCGAAGTGTTCGAGCGGTTGGAGGCGTAGAGTCCGCCGCCCTCGCCAGTAGCTTTCCATTCAGCCCGGCCGCCATCACTGGCGGACCGGGAAGCGTTGGCTTTGAGATCGAGGGCAGAGCGGTGTCAAAGGGCGAGCTGCAGCCGCTGGTGGATACCACTGTAGTGGGCCCTGGCTTCTTTGAAACCATCCGGCAGCCACTATTGCGAGGAAGGACTTTCACCGATCACGACGATGCGAATGCCGTGCCAGTCGCCGTCATCAATCAGACGATGGCTCATCACCGCTGGGCTTTGGAGGATCCGGTTGGCAAACGCATTACGTTCGATGCCGGGAAGAGCTGGATCACGATCGCCGGTGTGGTCGGAGACGCGAAAGAATATGGTCTCGACCACCCAGTCAGCGACGAAGTTTACATGCCCATCGATCAATCGGGAATGGGATTCGCGGGAAGCTTGGTGGTGCGTTCGACCGGCGACCCGACCAGCATGACGTCATTGCTTCGCAAAGCTCTTTACGACGTCGATCCGCAGCTCGCCGTGGACCAGGTGGATACGATTGAGCGCCTGCAACACGAATCACTCGCTTCTCCCCGGATCACTACGATTCTGCTGGGCGTATTTGCCGGGCTGGCTCTGGTGATCAGCGCCAGCGGCATCGCTGGCATTATGGCACTAACTGTCAGCCAGAGGACTCGCGAACTAGGGATCCGCATGGCTCTAGGCCAGCCAAAGAATTCCGTGGTTCGCATGGTCGTTCGGCAAGGACTCGCAGTCGCCCTCGCCGGTACAGCTCTGGGTTTGATTGGCGCCATCGTGCTCGGTCGCCTTCTCTCATCCTTGCTGTATGACACCAGCCCGACCGACATATTTACATTCGCTGCCGTCTCACTGTTGTTTGTCGCAGTTGCAGGTTTGGCCTGTTTTGTACCGGCGCGCCGAGTGACGCTTATCGATCCGTTCACAGCGCTTCGGCAAGAATGAGAACAGCTTACGATTTTGAAAATACGAGGAGGATGTAACCCATGCGCACTTGGCTTTTGCTTTGCCTGGCCTTCCTGTTCACTGCGCAGTACGACTCACAGACTACGGCCGCGCAGGCGGCTGAAAACCCTTCGTCCACACAGACGCCAACGTATACCGCGGATGGCCGTCTGATTTTTCCCGCAAACTACCGGGAATGGGTCTATCTGACTTCCGGTATCGACATGAGCTATAGTCCGAACGCTATGGGCATGGATCACTCGATGTTCGACAACGTTTTTGTGAACCCCGATGCGTACAAGGCATTCCTTCAGACCGGCACCTGGCCGGACAAAACCATGCTGGTGTTGGAAGCTCGCATGGCGGGGAGCAAGGCCTCGATTAACAAGGCGGGCCACTATCAGACGCCGGGCGTGATGGGCAGGGAAGTGCATATCAAAGATGAATCGCGCTTTCCAGGCAAGTGGGCTTTCTTCGGCTTCGACGAGGCGACGCCCGCAAAGCAGGTTCCGAAGGAGGCTGCGTGCTACTCGTGCCACGAGCAGCATGCCGCGGTGGACACGACTTTCGTGCAGTTTTATCCCACGTTAATCGAACTGGCCAAGACGAAAGGGACTCTGAGCGCGAACTACCTGAAGGACGAAGCCGCGAACGCGAAGAAGTGATGCGAGAAGATGATGGAGGACGGGCGTCTCGCCCGTCCAGCCGGGCGGGGACGCCCGGCCTCCATCAACAAGAGTCCGCCAGCACGATTCACCACACCCGGCAAGCGTTCTCGCGCACCATGGCTTGCCCTTTGTGGCAGCCGAAAGCCTTGGCGAATTCTGGCATGTTCGATACTACATTGTTGACCCGGTACTTGTCCAGCGGATGCGGGTTGCTGAGCAAGACCGTACGCATGAGTTCCGGACGGATATTGCTGCACCAGATGTTGCTGTATGACAGGAAGAAGCGTTGCAGTGCAGTCAGACCGTCTTCTCCCTTGGCATCCAGGCTCTGACCTTTCCCCTTGAGGTCTATATCAAGCGCGGATAATGCCAAGTGGATTCCGCCGTTGTCGGCCGTGTTCTCGCCTTGGGTTAAGCGGCCGTTTTGTTGCACGCCGGCTTCGGGGACGAACTCAGTGTACTCGTCGGCGATGCAGTCGCCTCGTTTGTCGTACGCCTTGGCATCGTCAGCGGTCCACCAGTCGCGCAGATTTCCATTCTCGTCGAATTTGCGCCCCTGGTCGTCATACCCATGGATCGTCTCGTGCCCAATCACCGCGCCGGCGGCAGCATAGTTTACCGAGTCATCCTTGGTGGGATCGAAGAACGGCGGCTGCAAAATGCCGGCCGGAAAGTTGATGGTGTTGGTCTGGGCATCCTCGTAGGCATTCACTGTCGGTGGCGTCATTCCCCACTCGGTTCGGTCCAGCCGCTTCCCAATCTTCTGGAGCTGGCGGTCAAGTTCGAATGTCGCAGCACGCTCCACATTGGCCAGATGGTTGTCAGGATGAATCTCCAGAGCCGAGTAGTCGCGCCAATGGTCGGGATACCCGATCTTGTCAATCTGGGCGGCAAGCTTCAAGTGGGCCTGCTTCTTGGTTTGTGGGCTCATCCAGCCCATGGAATCGACTTCCTGGCCCAGCGCGGCCTTGAGCGCGTTCACCATCTGCTGGACACGCTCTTTGCTCTCGGGTGAAAAAGCACGCGCTACATAGGCCTGTCCCAGCGCTTGGCCGATGTCGCGGTCTTCCGCCTGAATGCACCTGCGCCAGAGAGGCTGAATCTCTTTCGCGCCGAACAGCGTTTGAGCGACAAAGGTGAAATCCTGGTTCTCGAAATCCTCATTCAGCGATCCCGCCAGACCGTTCAGTAACTGCCATTTCAAATATGCCTTCCAGTGCTCGAGGGGCTCGCTTTGGATCAGTTGCTCGGTTCCACGAAAGAAATCGGGCGAGGTCACGATAAAGGTAGTCGCCGCTGGAGCATGGACCAATTGCAAATAGCGGCTCCAGTTAAAGGATGGAGCCAGCTTCTTGACCGCATCCAGATTCATTTCGTTATCGAGGTTCTTGGGATCGCGCCGCTTGACGATGTCCATCGCGGCCTTTGCCATTGCTGTTTCCATTTGCAGTACGACGGCTGCATCCATCTTTGCTTGAGCAGATGGTACGCCAGAAAGTTCGAACATGCGGGCGATGTGGGCGACGTATTTGGTTCGGATCTCGACGGATTTCGCGTCATCGTTCAGGTAGAACTCGCGCCCCGGAAGCGCCATGCCGCCTTGATCGAACTGCGCGATCACATGCGTAGTGTCGTGAAAGTCTGGCTGCGCGCCAAAGCCAAACAAAGCCGCAAAGGTCGCGGGATCGGCGGGATTCCAGGCGCCGGGGACCGAACGATGGAGATCGGCCACCACGTCAGCGATCTCGCTCTTGCTGCGCATGGCCTCGATCCGCTGCAGTTGAGGCCGCAAGGTGTCGAGCGCAGTCGCATTTCTCTGCTTCTCATCCGTGCAGGCGGACCAGTAATCGCCGACCTTTTGTTCGACAGCAGTGCGCTCCGCCGCTGGCTTGGCTGCCACCTCGAGCACGGTTTGGTGGACGAAGGTCTCGTTCCACAACTGAAGCTTCCCGAAAGATCCCCAGAACACTTCATCTGCAGGCACGGGATTGTCAGCAATCCAGCGATTGCACGAGTACTGGTAGAAATCGGTGCAAGGATCGACCGAAGCGTCGACCTTCTTCGGATCGAAGTGATCAAGCTGAGGAGCCGATTTGCTGGAGCCTTGCGCGGGCGTGTTTTGGGCGAATCCGAGATGGGTGAATCCGGGGAATGACAAACAGCCCAACAGAAAAATCGGCAGTAGAAACGATCGCATGTTAGTTACCCTCTGAGTTCTCATTTGCTGGGACGGACAGAAAGCTTACCACGCGCATTTCATTCTGGCATCTGACGAGTAAGCCAAGTGACACCGATGTCTTAACAAAACATCACCAGACAGATGTTGTGCGGCGACCAACCGCTGAGCTTCTAGCCATGCGGCAACTTTTCCTCTTAGTAGCGTGTGTGAGCCTAAGGCCCAAAAGAAAAGAGCGGCCCGAAGGCCGCCTTCATTTTGCTGCAAAAATACCCCAAGCTCGCGTTAACGATGAGCACTGGAATGACCCGAGCTGGCATGCCCGGCTGAAACGCTGGGGGCGCTGCCGCCATGCCATGCTCCTGTCTGCGAAGCCGGTGTAGAATATCCGCTATGCCACGAGTTGATCCCCACGGGCGCAGTGTGAACCTTTGCCGTCGCAAATCCATCCTGCTGAGCCGTGCGCGATAGTTGGTTCAGGTTCTTGATACCCCCACGCGGAATTCCGAGTCCCGCAGAGTTGCTGGAGATTTCCAGCCAGTTGGACGATCTTCCGAATTGGATAGGCATCAGGCCCCGGTTCACGACGATGGTTCCATGGCTTGAATTGGACGGGGGCTGCGGCAAGAGGAAGTGCGATGGTGGGTGGATGATCCTTGGTTGCGTCCATCCCGCCCAAGAACCGCCGGGCTGCCATGCCCATCCGTTGGTCGGCAGGTAAACCCATGAACCGTAGTGGTACGGTGTCCAACCCCACGGGTACCCAGAGACCCAGCCATAACCAAAGCCGGGAGAGAATGCCCACGCGCCATTCATGAAAGGATCCCAGCCAGCGCCAGCAAAATAAGGCTGCCACAGCATG
>Ga0209118_1000367_pt1 | contig 25908 bp, 19 predicted proteins | sample BlaSpr_A8_Ref_M1_FD_187988 | JGI IMG/M metagenome (GOLD analysis project Ga0209118, IMG submission 187988) | Forest soil microbial communities from Thunder Bay, Ontario, Canada - Black Spruce, Ontario site 2_A8_Ref_M1 (SPAdes) (version 2) | ecosystem: Environmental > Terrestrial > Soil > Boreal...
CGTGGAGCCGGCCTTCGGCCGCCGGCGGGCCGCTCGCCGCCTGCCGGTCGGCCGCCCGGCGCGCCTCGACCGGCGCTTTCGCCGCCACGACCGCCACCACCTGCCGCGTGGCGAGCGCGATCGCCCCTGGGCTGCCTGGCCGTGCCAGGCCCGTGGCGGTCCAGGCGATCTCGGTGCTGGCGGGGAGAGACGCCGAGGCGTCCTTGCGCCGTGCCGGCACCTCGAACAGCAACCCGCCGTCTGCCGCGCCCACCCGCGGGCGGCCCAGCTCGAGCGCCGGATGGGGCTCGAAGAAGAGATCGGCGCCGCCCGGCGCGGCGGTGACGCCGCGCAGCCGCAGCTCGAGCCGCAGCTCGCCGGGCGCGGCCGTCCTGGCTGCAGTGGTCTCTGCCCGGGAGGTGATGGTCACGATGCCGGCCAACCCTGGCTGGCGGTCGGCGGCCAGCGGCACTTCGCGCCACCAGTGGTCGAGCAGCGGCGCGGTTTGCGGGTCCGCCACGGCCCGTTGGCCCAACGGCTGGTCCAGGACCAGGTCGTAACGATGAGGGACGCAGTCGACCTCGCAAACCAGGTAGTCGACGTCGGCGGTGAGGCGCAGCGCAGCGGGCTGGCCGCCCGTGGCCGGCACGGCAATCGCCGTCCTCACCGGATAGACCACCTCGCCGGCGTAGCCGAACGCCTCGAGCCCTCCGGGCAGCTCGTAGCGGTGCGGCGCCGGCCATAGCAGCTCGGGTGGCGCCAGGCCGGGCACCTGTTTCCAGGTGACGGCCGGCGCGAATCCCGCATCGCCGCTGTTCTTCCAGTAGACGTGCCAGCCCGGCGCCAGGCGGAAATGGATGCCGAGGCGCAGCTCGCCCTGACGCGGGGCCACCAGGCCGCCGCTGATCAGGCGCACCTGCGATTGCGGATTGCTGATCCAAGGAGACGCCGCCGCGGCCGCCGGCCTGGCGGAGACCAGCGCGACCAGCGCGACCAGCGACACCAGCGCGACCAGCCAGCGGGCGGCGAATGCCCTACTTGCGATTGCCGCGATCGCCGCGCAGGTCCCCGAGCTCCGTTCGTCGTTCTGCAAGCTCCGCCTACCTCCTCCCATCTGGTCTCCAGCCGCGCAGGCCCCGCCATACCTCAACCTGAACCATCGCTCGGAGCTCCCGCATTCCGACCTCCGGGGGTGGGCCGATGCCGGTACCCGCCGCGTAGGATAGGCCGCAAGCGGCGCTCCGTGACCGCCGCGCCTCGCGACGGACCTCGAACGCATCGGTGCGTCGCCGTGCACCTGGCCGTCGCCACCGGCGAGGCCGGGCGACGGGTGGCCATCGCCGAAACGGACCCGCGGCGCAGCGCGACGGCCTGGGGACGTCTGACCGCGTGCCTATTGGACTATTTGACTACTTGGCTACTTGACGGCAAGGGCGGAGGAAACGCGCCGGGCGAGAGGTCCAAATGAATCCTACTCCGTCGAGCCCCCTGACGCGCCGCTCGTTCCGAAGTAATAACCGACTACTGCACCGCCAAAGCCGATCACCGGAGCAAGGATCGTCTTCGCCCAGTCCAACATGTCGGAATCGTCGTGTTGAAAGAAGAACCAGAGGAATGGCAGCAGCATGACGGCCGTAATCAACCAAAGGATGAAAAACGTGAACGGTCTAGCGATTTTCGCCCACTCAGAAGTTCGCGGCGGGAGCTCATGCTGGCTGACCGTGCCGCCGCCCGGTTTCGGCTTCGTGAGGTCGAGCGGTTGGGGCGCAGTTCCTTGATTCCCTGATCCTTGCTTGTCACCCGGAGGCGGCGTGAGGGAGCGGGGGGGCGGCGCAGCTCCCGCGCTTGACGCTCCTGGGGTCGTCGAACCCGTCTTGATCGGCTCGCTCATCCACCGCCTCCAACATCGGCACTCCGGTTCTCACTTCACCTTCACTAGCTGCCTTTGCCCGTCCTCGGTGACCAGCTCCACCGCGTGCGCGCTGGCGGCGTGTTTGAAGAGTTCGAGCGCGCGCCGTACCGCCTCCTCCTGCGAGATGCCGAGCTGGTCGGCAACGGAGGAAAGATCGTCATCCAGCTTAGGGTCCAAGGTGAAAGCACTGTCCTTCATGGGCTGTTCTCCTTCTTTCACCTCACTTTTACAGTATCTTGCCCTAAGGTGTCAAAGCCCCGCGACCCTTGCGGCGGCGTCTCGCAGAAGAGACCGGATGGAACGTCTTTCGGGAAGAGATACGGCTCAGGAGCGGTGGCCGAAAAGCCCGAAGACCCGAGGCACGGCCGGGGGCCGGGGGGATTCTCCGAAGGTAGACTCTCGTCTCATGCGGGTGTTCTTCACCAATCTCGGGTGCAAGCTCAACCAGGCCGAGAACGAGCGGCTCGCGCGCGAGTTCGTGGCGGCGGGGCACCAGGTGGCGGCTGCGCTTGCCGACGCCGACCTCCACGTCGTCAACTCCTGCACCGTCACCGCCGCCGCCGCCCGCTCGTCCCGCCAGGCCGCCCGCGCCGCCGCACGGCTCGCCACGGGGAGACCGCTGCGCACTGTCCTGACCGGCTGCTGGGCCACCGCCTCGCCGGCGGAAGCGGCGACCCTTGCCGGCGTCGACCTGGTGGTGCCGAACGGCGACAAGGAGCGCCTGCTCGAGTGGGTGAGCCGAGCCTTTGCCGAAGCTCCCGAACCGCCGCCGAACCTCCCCGGCGCCGCCTCCCGCGCCTCCCATCTGGCGCCGGCGCCACCCGAGGACCCGGCACCGGCGGGAACGGGGACCGGCTTGCCCCAGGGGCCGATCGGCGCGCTCCCGCCCCACGGCAACACCCGCGCGCTGGTCAAGATCGAGGACGGCTGCGACATGCGGTGCACCTTCTGCATCATCCCGGCAACTCGCGGCCGCCAGCGCAGCCGGCCGCCGGCGGAGGTGGTCGCGGAGGTGCGCCGGCTGGCCGCCGCCGGGTACCGCGAGATCGTCGTCACCGGGGTCCAGATCTCCGCCTATCGCGCCGCTCCCGCCGGCCCCGAGCTGGCTCCCTCCAGGCGTTCCCTTGGCCTGGCATACCTGGTGCGCGCGATGCTCGCCGCGCTGCCCGGGCCGGCGGACCCGGCGGGGATGCCGTCTGCTGCCGCGGATGGCCCTCCCGCGACGCGTCTGCGCCTCACCTCGATCGCGCCCTGGGAGCTGGACGGCGAGCTGCTCGCGCTGTGGTCCGACCGGCGGCTCTGCCGTCACCTCCACCTCTCCCTGCAGAGCGGCGCCGACGCCACGTTGCGCCGCATGCGGCGGCCCTACACGGCCGGCCGCTACGCCCGGCTCGTCGAGCGCGCTCGCGCCGCCGTCCCCGGCGTAGCGGTGACGACCGACGTCATCGTCGGCTTCCCCGGCGAGACGGCCGCCGAGTTCGAGGAGAGTCTCGCCACCGTGGCGGCCCTCGACTTCGCGAAGGTGCACGTCTTCCCGTTCTCGCCCCGGCCGGGCACCGCGGCGGCGGCGCTGCCGGATGCGGTGCCGCCGGCGGAGCAGCGGCAGCGGATGGCGCGGATGATGGCGGTGGCGGAGCGGTCCGAGCAGGCCTTCCGCACGGCCCACCTCGGCCGCCGGGTGATGGTGCTCTGGGAGCGGCCGAAGGGCGACTGCGGCCAGGGTCTCACCGATACCTACATCCGGGTCTTCAGCCGGGACGGCGCGGCGCTCCGCAACCAGCTGGTCGAGGTCGAGCTGGCGGCCCTGGCGCCCGGAGGGATGATCGGCCGCCTGGTCTGACGCCCGCTACCCGGCCGGGGGGGTTCCCCGAAGGCTAGCCCGCCGCGACCGCTGCGCGCCGCCCATCACCCGCTCGGCGATCTGGTAGAGCCCGAACTTCGGCAGCCGCATGAATCCCGACCAGGCGGCGGCGGCCAGGGTCCCTTCCGCCAGCAATTCGCGGATCCAGTAGCCGGCGTGCCGCGGCTCGCGCTGCTTCAGGCCGGCGCCGTTCTCGACCGCCCAGCGGCGGTTGTAGCGCTCGTGCATGCCGACCGGGTGGGAGAAGACCAGCGGCAGCCCGAGAGCGCCGAAGAAGGTCATCTCGCTGGGCTTGGTCCACAGGATGTCGGTCTCGGCGAGTACCTGGTTGAAGCCCGCGAAATAGCCGTCGAGGTCGGCGGCCAGGAAGATGCGCACGTCGCCTCCCAGGCGATCGGCGAGGCCGGCCTCGCCGACCCAGCGCTCGAACCGCGCCGCGATCTCCGGCCGGACTCCCGCCGCCAGGTAGAGACGCAGGCGCCCGTCGCCAACCAGCGGCGCCAGGCTGCGGATCAGCGTCCGCGCCAGGTCGACCTGCGCGCCGGCTCCCCCCACGGTGAAGGTGAGGAGCGGCGGCCGGCGCTCCTGGTCGTCCGGCAGCTCGACGCCGAGGAAGTAGTGGATCTCGCTGCGCGCCTGCTCGCGGAAGATGCCCTTGCGATCGAGGCGCACCAGGCGGCCGGCCAGCGCCTGGCGGAGCGCCGGCAGCTCGGGCCCGCCCAGCAGCTCGGGCGGCAGCGGGAACCCGGTGAACTCGATCTGACTGCGCGGCACGCCATAGGCCTGCAGCCGCTTGAGCGCGCGGCGGGTGGGGGTCAGGAAGACGATGCGGCTGCGCCGTGGGTTCATCGGCACCCAGACGCGGTTGAGGTCGACGTCCGTGACCACGCAGTAGACCGGCGTGCAACCGTGAGCGTCGGCCAGGACCGCGGTGGCGAAGTAGGTGGTGAGCAGGGGCGCTCCGGTCTCTTTCAGGCGCTCCACCAGCCCCCTCCCCAGGCCCTTGCGAACCAGGCGGTCGAGCGATAGCGCCTGCAGGGTGGCGGCCGACAGGTCCCGCTTCGGATAGAGATGGGGGATCGAGGTGAGGCTGTCGAGCAATGCCCGCAGCGGCGCCCCCACGAGCGGCAGCTGCGATGCCCGCGCGGTCGCCTCGTAGAGCCGGCGCCCCGATCGCCACAGGCGCTCTTCTTCCTCGCCGGCCAGCGGCGGCCGGTCGGCGTGCAGGACCGTGGTTCCCAGGGCCGAGGCCAGCGCGTCAGCGGCCCGCAGATGGCCATACCCCATCTCGACGGCGGCGACGATCGGCTGGCCGGGCGCGGCCGCGGCCTTGGCGGCCGGAGCCGGAGCCGGAGCCGCAGCCGGCTGGCCGGGGGCCGCCGGGAAGTGCACCAGCGACGAAACTCGAGGAGCTGCGGCTGAAAGGCTATCCACGGTCGCGGCGCAAGGTTGGCGGGACACCAGCATGGAACGGAACCTCCGGCCGGTCAGGCCGGCGTCTGGAGGCTCATGGAACGAGGGTCAGCCGCCGAGCCCGAGCGGGACCAGCGTCAGTCCAGCGTAGCCCAGAAAGACGAGGAGATGGAAGCCGTCGATCAGCAGGCGTGCGGCGAGCCCGGAGGCGGCGCCGACCAGCACCCCGGCCGCCACGTCCAGCGGGTAATGGGCGCCGAGATAGATCCGGGAGACGGCGATGCCGAAGGCCAGCACGAGGGTGAGCAGGGCGGTGCCGCTGCCCTCGCCGGCCAGCGCCGCCGCCACGCCGAACGCCGCGGCCGTGTGGCCGGACGGGAAGGAGAAACGGTCAGGGATCGCCACCAGGGCCGCGAAGCCGCCGATGCCGGTGGTCGGCCGGGGCCGGCAGAACACCCGCTTGAGCACCTGCGAGCCCGCCACCGCCAGCCCGGCGCCGGTGCCGAGCAGCCAGGCGTAATGCGCTCCGGCGATCGCGCCGAGCGTCAGGCCCACGACCACCCACGCCGCCGGATCGCCCATGCGGGTGAGCATGCGCATGAGCCGCGTCATCAGCGCCGACTCCCAGCGGCGGACTCCGAGGAGGATCGCCTGATCCACCGAGACCACCCACTTCCAGGTCTCTTGGCTGGCGGCGCGCAACGGGCTCATGCCGACACCTCGAGCGTCGAGACCGCGTTGCGCCGCTCGCGGCTCAGCGAAGGGTGGCGCTGAGCGTTCAGCGGGTCGAGCGAATCGATCGGGTCGATCGGCGTCAGCACGCTGCCGGGGCCGATGCGCAGCCGGGTCTCGCGCCACAGGATGGTGGTGCGGAAGGCGCCCGCCACCCAGACCCCGGCGATCAGCAGGTCCTTGAGCGGAATGGCGGCGAGGGCGGCCGGTCCGAGCGCCCGGCCGCGGAGCCGCCAGGCCAGCAGGGCGTCGGCAGCCACCTTGGCCGCCAGGCCGGCGGCGGCGAAGAGGCCGGCGGCGACGAGCGCCGTGCCGCCCCGCCAGGCGGCGGCCGCGACCAGCGCCAGCAGCCAGGGGAGCGGATTGAGCAGCGGCTCGCCGAAGAAGGCCGGCGTCAGCCGGCGGCGCATCTGCGCCCAGCGCAGGTGCCGGCCGAGAAAGTCGCGCACCGAGCGGTGCCGGTGCAGCACCGGCAGGACGTGCGACGAGAGCGCGACCGGCAGCCCGTTCCGCAAGAAGCGGCAGCCGAGCACGTAGTCCTCCGCGAGGACGTCCCGCACGCCTGCGAAGCCACCCGCGGCCGCGAGGTCGCCGCGCCGGAAGAGCATCGACTTGCCGACCACGCAGGGGGAGTGGAAGAGATCCGCGGCACAGACCGTGCCGGCGACGAAGGAGTTGAGGTGCAGGTTCTCGAGCAGCGCTCCAAGACTGGCCTCGCCGACTCCGGCGAGGACCGACGACACCATGCCCGCCTGGCTCGCCGCGCGTTCGGCGGCCAGGGCGCGCAGGTAGTCGGGGCGCGGGCGGACGTTCGAGTCGGAGATCAGCAGCAGCTCGTGGCGGGCATGCCGGGCCAGCGAGGCCAGATTGGTGATCTTCGGGTTGTAGCCGAGCGGCGGGGCGCCCGCCACCACGGTGATCGTCACTCGCGGGAACGCCTGCCGCAACCGCTCGGCCACCGCCAGCGCCGGGTCCCCCGGGTCCTCGGTCCCGAGCACCAGCTCGAACCGAGGGTAATCCTGGGCGGCCAGCGAGGCGAGGTTCTCGAACAGCTCCTCGTCGAGGCCCTTGAGCGGCTTGAGCACCGAGATCGGGGGCAGGCCCTGCAACGGGTCGAGGGCGGGGGCCACCGGCCGCGGGACTCGCTGGCGAGCCAGTACTCGCAAGGCGGCGGCGTCAGCGGCGAGGGTGACGAGCAGGGACACCGCCGCGATCAGCGCCATCAGGTCGAGCAACGTGGCGAGGGCATCCAAATTGTGTGTTTCCTTCGCCGGCAGGATCGCAGCCCGCGGTGACGTCGTCGTGGCGGCGCGGTCACGTGCCGGTCAGGAGTGTGCTACAAGAGTATCGCATGTCCGGCGCCTCCGTCGCGGCCGTGGTCCAGCTGACCTCCACCTCGGACGAAGCGGCCAACTGGGAGAGCGCCCGCCGGTTGATCGAGCGCGCCGCCGCCCGGGGCGCCCGGCTGGTCGCAACCCCGGAGAACACCAACTACCTGGGGCCGCACGACGAGAAGGTCCGCCGCGCCGAGCCGCTCGACGGCCCGACCGTCGGCCGCTTCGCCGAGCTGGCGCGCCATCTCGGCATCCACCTGCTCCTCGGCTCGTTCAACGAGCGCAGCGACGAGCCGTCGCGCTGCTACAACACCAGTGTCCTGCTCGGTCCTCGAGGCGAGGTGCTGGCGGCCTACCGCAAGTTGCACCTGTTCGACGTCGACGTGCCGGGCGGCGTTCGTTTCGCCGAGTCGGCGAGCTGCAAGCCAGGCGGCCTCGGCGGGCCGGCCGATCCGGACTACGGCCTGGTGGTGGCCGACACCCCCTTGGGCCGGCTCGGGCTGACGATCTGTTACGACCTGCGCTTCGCCGAGCTCTACCGCCGCCTGGCCGACCTCGGCGCCGACCTCCTTGCCGTCCCTTCCGCGTTCACCCTGGCGACCGGCAAGGACCATTGGGAACCGCTGCTGCGCGCCCGCGCCATCGAGAACCAGTGCTGGGTCCTGGCGCCGGCGCAACACGGCCGCCACGACGACGGCGGTCTACGCGAGAGCTACGGCCACGCCATGATCGTCGATCCCTGGGGCCTGCCGGTCGCCGTAGCCTCCGACGGCCCCGGTCTGGCGCTCGCCGAGATCGACCTCGAGCGGGTAGCGCAGGTGAGGCGCGCCATTCCGGTCCGGCAGCATCGGCGTCTCTAGCTGGCGAGTCGCCGTAGTCTCACTGCGAGGGCTGCCTGTCGCGACGGCGCATCGCCCGCTCCAGGATGAAGAGGGCGTTGCGGATGGCGGCCAGCGGATTGCGGATCTCGTGGCCGAGCATGGCGAGGACATGACGTTGAGGCTGGAGAAACGTACAACTGCGGGGCACTCTTCCGGCGCCGCCGCTTGGGCCGGCCGCGGCGGCGGGAATGCGGCGTAGCCGCGGGGGTGTTAGGCTTGGAGAGATGGTGCGGATGGCCGTGGCGCTGATGACCATGAATGACCGCGCACCTCTCTTTCTCGATCGGGAGCCGTGATGCCGCTCAGTCCCTTCCATCCGGCCGTCGCCGCCTGGTTCGCAACCCGTTTCGACGCTCCCACCGAGCCCCAGGAGCGCGCCTGGCCGTCGATCGTCGCCGGGCGCAACACACTGATCGCCGCTCCCACCGGCTCGGGCAAGACGCTGGCGGCGTTCCTGGCCGCCATCGATCAGCTGGTGCGCGCCTCCCTGGCCGGGGAGCTCGGCGACGAGACGCGCGTGGTCTACGTGTCGCCGCTCAAGGCGCTGTCGAACGACGTGCACCGCAACCTCGAGGAGCCGCTGGCCGAGATCCGCCGCGAGCTCGCGGCGCGGGGCCTGCCGGACGCGCCGATCCGCACCCTGGTGCGCACCGGCGACACTCCGGCCAGCGTCCGGGCGGCGATGGTCCGCAAGCCGCCGCACATCCTGGTCACGACCCCTGAGTCGCTGTTCATCCTGCTCACCAGCGAGGGCGGGCGGCGGATGCTCTCGACCGCCCGGACGGTGATCGTCGACGAGATCCACGCGGTCGCCGGCAGCAAGCGCGGTTCCCACCTGGCGTTGTCGCTGGCCAGGCTGGAGGCGCTCTGCCGCCCGCACCGAGCGGCCGGCTCCGATGCCGGCCTGGTCCGGATCGGACTCTCCGCCACCCAGCGTCCCATCGGGGAAGTGGCGCGGCTGCTGGTGGGCGTGAATGGGTCGGCCGGATCCGGCGAATCCGGCGAGGCCGGCGAATCTCGGCCCGGCGAGCCGCTCGCGTGCGAGATCGTCGACGCCGGCCACCGCCGAACTCTCGACCTTGGGGTGGAGGTGCCGTCCTCGCCGCTCGAAGCGGTGATGGCGGGCGAGGTCTGGCAGGAGATCTACGACCGGCTGGCGGAGCTGATCCGCGCCCATCGCACCACCCTGGTGTTCGTCAACACCCGCCGGCTCGCCGAGCGCGCCACACGCCACCTGGCGGACCGCCTCGGCGAGGCCCGTGTGGCCTCGCATCATGGCAGCCTGTCGCGCGAGCAGCGTTTGGATTGCGAGCAGCGGCTGAAGACCGGGCAGCTGTCGGCGCTGGTGGCGACGTCATCGCTCGAGCTGGGCATCGACATCGGCACGGTCGACCTCGTCTGCCAGCTTGGCTCGACGCGTTCGATCTCCACCTTCCTGCAACGCGTCGGGCGGGCAGGTCACCGGCTCGCCGCCATTCCCAAGGGTCGGATCTTTCCCACCAGCCGCGACGAGCTGGTGGAGACCGCGGCGCTGCTCGACGCGGTGCGGCGCGGCGAGCTCGACCGGCTGATCATCCCGCCCGCGCCGCTCGACATCCTGGCGCAGCACATCGTCGCGGCGGTGGCCGCCGAGGAATGGAGCGAGGACGCTCTTTTCGCGTTGGTGCGCGGCGCCTGGCCCTACCGCGACCTGTCGCGAGCCGATTTCGACGACGTCGTGGCGATGCTCGCGTCCGGCTTCAGCACCCGGCGCGGCCGGCGCGGGGCGTACCTCCACCAGGACGCGGTCGCCGGGCGGCTGCGCGCGCGGAAGGGGGCGCGGCTGGCGGCCATCACTTCGGGCGGAGCCATCCCCGACACCGCCGACTACCAGGTCGTGCTACAGCCTTCCAACACGCTGATCGGCACCGTCCACGAGGACTTCGCGGTCGAGAGCCTGGCCGGCGACGTGTTCCAGCTCGGCAACGCTGCCTGGCGGATCGACAAGATCGAGCCCGGCCGGGTGCTGGTCGAAGACGCTCACGGCCAGCCGCCGACCATCCCCTTCTGGCTGGGGGAAGCGCCGGCTCGTACCGAGGAGCTCTCGCTGGCGGTGTCGCGGCTGCGCAATGAGGTCGCAGAGCGTTGCGCCCTCCCGATCTCAGATTTCCCGATCTCAGATACCTCTGATGCAGCCGAGGGTCTCGAGGCTTGGAATGCCCCAGTGATCCCTGGAGATCCCGGTTCTCTCGATGCTTCCGGGGGCGCTGATACCTGCCATGCGCTCGAGGCTGCCAGAGCCGCCGCCGTCGCCTGGCTGCGCGACGAGGTGGGGGTCGGTGGACCCGCCGCGGCACAGCTGGTCTCCTACCTGTCGGCCGCCGCGGTGGCGCTGGGCACCATGCCCTCGCGCACCACGCTGGTCGCCGAACGGTTCTTCGACGAGGCTGGAGACATGCACCTGGTGGTGCACGCGCCTTTCGGCAGCCGGCTCAACCGGGCCTGGGGGCTGGCCCTGCGCAAGCGTTTCTGTCAGACCTTCAACTTCGAGCTGCAGGCGGCGGCATCGGAAGACGCCATCATCCTGTCGCTGGGACCGACCCACAGCTTCCCGCTCGCGGATGCCTTCCATTTCCTCCACTCCGCCAGCGTGCGCCAGGTGGTGACCCAGGCGGTGCTCGATTCGCCGCTGTTCGGGGTGCGCTGGCGCTGGGCCGCCAGCCGTGCCCTGGCGGTGCCGCGCTGGCGGGCCGGCCGGCGAGTGCCGGCGCCGCGGCTGCGCCAGGACGCGGAGGACCTGGTGGCGGTGGTGTTTCCCGACCAGCTGGCCTGCCTGGAGAACATCGTCGGCGAGCGCGAGATCCCCGATCATCCGCTGGTCGCCGAAGCCTTGCGCGACTGCCTGGAAGAGGCCATGGACACCACCGGCCTCGAGCGGCTGCTGGGGCGCCTCGAGCGCGGCGAGCTGCTGCTGGTGGCGCGTGACGTCACGGAGCCGTCGCCGCTGGCCCACGAGATCCTCGCCGCGCGCCCGTACGCCTTCCTCGACGACGCTCCGCTCGAGGAACGGCGCACCCAGGCGGTGCGGGTGCGCCGCTGGCTCGACCCGGAGACCGCTTCGGACCTTGGAGCGCTCGACGCCGCGGCCATTGCGCGGGTGCGGGAGGAGGCCTGGCCGGAGGCGGAGAATCCCGACGAGCTCCATGACGCCCTGCTGACGCTGGCGTTCATCACCGCCGACGAGGGGCGGCGATCGGGCTGGGAGCCGCTCTTCGATCGCCTCGTCGAGACCGGCCGCGCAACCCTGCTGTCCGTGCCGCGGAGGCCTGCGGGTGCCGTTGCCGGACCAACTGACCGCATCGATCTGTGGGTGGCGGCCGAGCGCTTGACGCTGGTCGCGGCCCTTCATCCGGAGGCGATGCCGGCGCCGGCAATCGCGCCGCCGGCGCGCCATGCCCGGCAGTGGCCGCCGGAGGAGGCGGCGATCGAAGTGGTGCGCGGGCGGCTGCAGGCCCTCGTCCCCACCACCGCGCGCGAGCTGGCAGCCGGTGCCGGGCTGCGACCGGCGGCCGTGGAAGCGGCGCTGGCGGCGCTCGAGACCGAGGGCTTCGCGTTGCGCGGCCACTTCACGCCGGCGTCCAGCCGGACGGCGCCAAGCGAGGCAAGCAACGGCGGGACCGGCGACAGCGGCCGGATTGCCGGCGCCGCACCGGCCCCGCCGGAAACCGAGTGGTGCGAGCGGCGGCTCCTGGCCCGCATCCACCGCTACACCTTGGAGCGCTTGCGGCGGGAGATCGAGCCGGTCTCCCAGGCCGATTTCATGCGCTTCCTGCTCTCCTGGCAGAGGGTCGCCTCCCCACCACCTGCGGGCGCCGCGGCGCAGGGCGCAGCCGCGGCCAGCTCCGCCGCGACGGCTGGCGATGCTGGGGCTGCCGCCGGTGGATCAGCCGCGGCGCCGGCGCAAGGCGCGGAGAGCCTGCCGGCGCTGCTGGCCCAGCTCGAAGGCTTCGAGGCGCCGGCCGCGGCCTGGGAAGGCGAGCTCCTGCCGGCTCGCCTGCCGGGCTACGACCCGTTGTGGCTCGACGCCCTCTGCCTTGCGGGCCGCTACGTCTGGGGGCGGCTGACGCCCCCGGCCGCGCCGGTGCAGGCCGGCTCCGCGGCTTCCGGCGAGCCCGACGACCAGCGAGGAGTGCCGCGACAGGCGACAGGCGGAGCCGCGGCTGACCGGCCGCGCGCGCGCCGCCCGGGTCCGGTCCGGGCGACGCCGATCCTCTTGCTGCCGCGAGGCGGCCTGCCGCTCTGGCTGCAGCTGGCGCCGGAGCCCGCGACCGCGACCGGTCCGAGCGCGCTGAGCGCGGCAACTCAGGAAGCCGCGGCCGGAGAGGGCCAGGTGTCGGAGCTGTCTTCCGACGCGACAGCGGTGTATCAGCGGCTGCTCGCGGGCGGCGCGTCCTTCTTCGACGAGCTCGCCGCCGGTGCGCGGCTGCTGCAGACCCAGCTCGAGGCGGCGCTCGCCGAGCTGGTCGCTGCGGGGCTGATCACCGCCGACAGTTTCACCGGCCTGCGCGCGTTGCTGGTGCCGGCCCACAAGCGGCCGCGCGTCGATCGCCAGGCTCGGGCCGGCGGCGCCGGCTCGCTCGCCGCCTTCGGGGTGCAGAACGCCGGCCGCTGGTCGTTGCTGCGGCCGCCGGCGCCGGCACCAGGCGCGCCAGCGCCCGCCGCTGCCGGCTTCGGTCCAGCCGCCGGCCTCGCTGCCGCCGCATCGGGAACCCCGCCGGCCGCGCTCGAGGCTGCCGCCTGGGCGCTGCTGCGCCGCTATGGCGTGGTCTTCCGCCGGCTGCTCGAGCGGGAGTCGTTGATGCCTCCCTGGCGAGACCTGCTGCGCGCCTATCGCCGCCTCGAAGCCCGCGGCGAGATCCGCGGCGGCCGCTTCGTGGACGGCTTCTCGGGCGAGCAGTTCGCGCTGCCGGAGGCGGTCGGCCGCCTGCGGGCGGTGCGGCGGGAGCAGCGCCGCGGGGCCCTGGTGTCGGTGAGCGCCGCCGATCCGCTCAACCTGGTGGGGATCGTCACTCCCGGCGACCGCCTGCCCGCGCTCTCCGGCAACCGCGTGCTGTTCCGCGACGGCGAGCCGATCGCCGTCTGGGAAAGCCGGCGAGCACGCTTCCTGGTCGAGATGGGGGTCGCGGAGCGCTGGCAAGCCCAGAACGCCCTGACGCGCCGCCCCTTCCAGTCGGCGGCGCCCCGCCTCAGGGCCTACCTGGGCCGCTCTGCCTGAAGCGCGGATGGTCCGCTCGTGGGCCGACGCCGGCCTCTCGCAGGCAGCGGGCAACGCGCTGCGCAAGATCGAAGCCGTGCTGCCCGCGGACCTCGCCGATCCTGGCGAGACTCTGTTCGCTCCCCATCTCCACCCGTACCCTGTCGGCCTGGTTGGCCTCCTCCGCCACGCCGCTGCCGACCGCCGCAAGGCCCGCTTCACCTACACCAGGCCAGACGACGCGACCTCCGTCCGCACCGTCTGGCCGCTCGGCCTGTTCCCGAAGGATTCGCTTCCTTGCGCGAGTTCTTCGATCAGTTTTGGACGCAGGCGCTAGACGCATTCAAGAAGAAAGCTGAGAGCGCCGAACCGACGAGGGGCGATGACGGCCATGGCGGATCAAACCACTGACGTGCCGGTGCGCAAGAGCATCACGGTGAATGCGAGCCCGGAGCGCGCGTTCGAGGTGTTCACCGCGGAGTTCGACAGCTGGTGGCCGCATAGTCACCACATCGGCAAGGTGCCGATGAAGAGGGCAATCATCGAGGGAATCGCCGGCGGGCGCTGTTACAGCGAACAGATCGACGGCAGCGAGTGCGACTGGGGCACGATCCTCGTCTGGGAGCCGCCGCGCCGCTTCGTGATGGCGTGGCAGATCGACGGGCAGTGGCAGTACGAGCCTGATTTGGCGAAATCGAGCGAAGTGGAGGTGCGTTTCACGCCCGCGCCCGACGGAGCCACTCGCGTCGATCTCGAGCATCGTTATTTCCAGCGTCATGGCGCCGGTGCCGGCGCCATGCGAACCGCGATCGAGGCGCCAGGCGGCTGGGGCAGTCTGCTGCAGCTCTTCGCCGAGCGGGTCGACCAGCCGAACCCAAGCGGAGATGAGACATGAGACCCTGGATCTGGTTGAGGGGGTTGGCCGTGGACCTGGCGATCTTTGCCGCCGGGCATACTCTCGGGACAGCGATACAGCACGTCACCCGCGGCCCGCGGCAAGCGGCGGTATTCACGGCGATGCAGAGCTTCAGTTTCACGGTGATGGGATTCAACAGGACGTACTGGGACTTCTACCGCGGGTTCGCCCTGATCATCAGTCTGCAGCTCCTCGTGATGAGCTCGATCGCGTGGCAGTTGAGCACGATGAGCAAGCGAGACTCGCGATCGGCCCTGCCGCTGGCGATCACTGTGCAGCTCGGCTGTGTGGGGCTGCTGGTCGTGAGCTGGATGTTCTTCTTCGGTGCGCCGATCCTCATGTCAGCGATGGCGGTGCTCTTCTCGACCGTCGCGGTGGCGGCGCTCGCGAGAGACTCCCGAGCGGTGGGCAGAGTGAGCCACACCCAAGTCTCCTGACAGCACCCTGTGAGGAGCCGGCCTCCAGGTGGTCTCCAGATCAGCGGCGCGGCCGCCAGGACGAGAGCGACCGCGCCGCCGGCCGCGGCTCCGTCGCCCCGCCGGCGACGCCTAAGGTGGCCAGCATCTCGGCGAGCTTCTGGTCGAAGAGGTCGGGCGCGGTGAGCATCGGGTAGTGGCCGAGCAGCATGGCGGAGAGATCGGCGACGGCGAAATCGGTCGCGTGGCGGCGCCCGGCGGCCAGGTTGGTCGGCTGCGTCGTGTTGATCGCGCGGATCGGGGCGCCGGCGTGCTCGAAGGCGGCGGCGAGGTCGTAGTCGAACTGAGCACGCAACAACGCCAGGGCGGAGTCGGGCGGCGCCGCAGCGAGCTGGGCCTGCAGGCGTTCCCGGAGCGCGGGATCGCAGTCCTTGGGCAGCACGGCATCCAAGAACTCCTTGGCGGTGCCGGCGAAGTCTTTCTCCCAGCGCTCCACCAGGGCCGCGGCCCGCCCCGAGTCGAGCCGGCGCTCGACGTCGTGGAAGGCGTCGACGCCGACCACGGCGGCGACCCTCCCCTGCATCCGGCTCGCCGCTGCGAGCGCCACCGGGCCGCCCAGCGAATGCCCGACCAGGATCACTCGCTTCAGATCGAGGGCCAGCACGACGGCGCGGACGTCTTCGCCGAGGGATTCGATCGTCCAGCTGTAGCGGTCCCGGCCCGAATCGCCATGGCCGGCGAGGTCGAGAGCGATCACCTCCCGGTCGGCGCTGAAACGCGTGACCTGCTCGGCCCAGTGGCTGCGGTCTCCTGACCAGCCGTGGATGAAGACCAGCGCCGGCTCGCCGCGGCCTTCGGCGTGGTAGCGGATGGGGACGCCGTCCGCGGACGCCACGGTGGCGTCGGCGGCATCGTGCGACCGCGGCCGCGGCAACTCGGCCGGACCGGTGGCCGGTGGGGGCGTCGCTGGCCGGCATGCGCCGGCGGCCAGTGCGGCCACGGCGGCGGCGGCGGTCAACGCCAGCAAAGAGATCACGAGTGCGCGCATCGTTCTTGAGCTCCGATCCGGTGAGTCCGCCAACGATAACCCACCGGCCGTGGCGCCGGGGGCTGCCCGGCACCGGCCGGGCGCCCCCCGGCACCTGCCTGCCAGCGCCGCCGGCGGAGCAAGCGGAGTAAGATGCTGGCGGGCCGGTATCGCCGCGGCCTGCCCGCGAGCGCACGGCGAAACAACGGCGAGCGACCGGCGAAGACACGCCTGCGGCATGGCGACCGTAGGCGACGCAAGAGGAGCCTCGAGATGAGCGCGAGCAAGCTCGATCATTGCCAACCGTCGCGCGGCGAGCCGCGCCTTCGTCGTCGGCCAGTGCCTCCCTCGCGACGGTGGCTGCAGGGTGCGGCGGTGGCGCTGGCGGCAGCCTGCGCGGCGCTCGCCGCCGCAAGTGGCTGGGCGTCAGGCGCCGCAGCCGGCATCGGCGCCAGCCCGAGCGCGGTGGCGTTCTCGACCGCGCCGGCCGCCGCGGGAACCGCTGCCTCCGCGAACCTGGCGGCCTCCGCCGGAACGGCCGCCGCAAGCAAGACGGTGCCGGCGCCGGCTGCCACCCTCGCGGCTCCGAGCCCGGACGCCTACCGCCGCGAGATCGACAGCTGGCGCGCTACACGAGAGGCCGGCCTGCGCGACCCGAACGGCTGGCTGACCCTGGTCGGGCTGTTCTGGCTTGACGAGGGTGACAACCGCTTCGGCAGCGACCCCCACAACCGCGTCGTGCTGCCCGCCGGCAAGGCGCCGGCCTTGGCCGGCGTCCTGGTCCGGCATGGCGGAACCGTCACCGTACGCGCCGAGCCCGGCTCCGGGCTCGAGAGTGACGGCCGGCCGGTGACCGCGTTATCCCTGGCCCCGGACGCCAAGGGCAAGCCCACGGTGCTGCGCCTCGGATCGATCACCTTCTTTCTCATCAAGCGTGGCGACCGGCTGGGGATCCGGGTCAAGGACAGCCAGAGCGCAACGCTGGCTGCCTTCCATGGCGTGGAGAGCTTTCCGGCCGATCCCGGTTGGCGTGTCGTCGCCCGTTTCGAGCCGCATCAGCGGCCGACGTCGATCCCCATCGCCAACGTCCTTGGCATGACCGAGAACGAGCCCTCGCCCGGGCAGGTGGTCTTCGAGCACGGCGGCAAGACCTATCGGCTGGATGCGCTCGACAATGGCGACGGCAGCCTGGAGCTGCTCTTTGCCGACGCCACCAGCGGCCGCGAGACCTATGGCGCCGGGCGCTTTCTCGACACCGATCCGCCGCGCGGCGGCAAGGTGGTGGTGGACTTCAACAAGGCCTACAACCCTCCCTGCGCGTTCACCACCTTCGCCACCTGCCCGCTGCCGCCGAAGCAAAACCGCCTGCCGGTCGGCGTCACCGCCGGCGAGAAGAAGTTCGGGGAAGGTCACCACTAAGGCCCGCGGCGGGCGCCCCTAAGGCTGCGTAAGGACTAGATAGGGATCGAGCGCCGTCCCCTTCCACCATTGCTTTTCCGGCGTCAAGCGGAAGATCGCGAAGTGCAGGTGCGGCGCATTCGGCGGGGCGTTGCCCGACGTGCCCACGTAGCCGATGACCTGGCCGCGACGCAGCTGGTCGCCTTCGTGGAGCCCGTCGGCATAGCGCTCGAGGTGCGCGTAGTAGTAGGCGTAGGTCGTCGAAGGGTCGAACTGATAGAGCGTGTTGCCGCCCTGGGCGCTGACGAAGAGCTTGGCCAGGCGTCCGTCCTCGACCGCCATCACCGGCGTGTTGCGCGCCGCCATGATGTCCAGCGCCTCGTGAACGTGGCCCGCTCGGCCCTCGGCGAACGAGTCTCTCAGCTGTTCGCGCTGCACCCCTTGGACCGGCAGCAGCAGGTGGCGGTGCCCCAGGGCGTCGACGTCGGCGGCGAGCTCCGGCGGCACCGCCCCAGGTGCAGCGACGGACCCGCCCGAGGTGCCGGCGCCGGGGACGCCGGTCCCGGGTGAGGGACTGCCGCCGCGCGGAGCAGGCGCGCCGCCGCGCCCTCGGACACCCGGCGCAAACGGCGAGACCGGGGTCGGCGGCGCTCCCGGTACCCTCGGCGCGCCTCTCGCTGGCGCTGTCGCCTCCCCTTCGCCGCCCGGCGCGCCGGCCGGGTGCAGACCATAGGCCCAGACCACGAGCAACACGGTCGCGGCGCCCAGCACGAAGCCCCCGAGGCCGGCCAGCAGCACCGGTCCGCCGCGTCGTTTTTCCCGGCTCATGGCTCGAAAATGACCGGCGTGCCCGGCTTGACCAGGCTGGCGACGGTCAGGGCGTCCCAGTTGGTCAGCCGCACACAGCCGTGCGAGTGCGTGGTCCCGATCTTCTCCGGGTCCGGCGTGCCGTGGATGCCGTAGTGCTCCTTCGACAGGTCGATCCAGACCAGGCCGACCGGATTGTTCGGCCCCGGAGGGATCTTGGCTTTCGCGTTCTTCGGATTGGCGTCCCAGAACAGCTGGGGGTTGTAGTGGAAGACCGGGTTGCGCGAGATGCCGAGGACTTTCCAGTTGCCGAGCGGCAGCGGGTCATGCTCGCTGCCCGCCGTCACCGGGGCGAAGAACAGCAGGTCGTCGCCGTTGTCGACGCTCAGGGCCAGCCGCGACTTCGAGACCACGACCCGGATGTTGGAGCCGGGAGGCGCCGCCGGCTTCGTCGGGACGGCCCGCACGTTGGGCACCAGGATGGTCTCGCCGGCCACGAAATGAGCGTCGGTATTGCGCTCGTGCAGCAGCTTCTCGGAGGCGTGGAAGCGCTCGGCGAGCAGCTGCTGCGGCGAGGTGTAACCCAGCTCGGGCAGCTTGGCCTTCTCCTCCATATCAGCCGGGATTCGGTAGAACGGTCCCTTGGTGTCGTCCGCGGTGATGGTGTAGGGCGCCCAGGTCTTGCCGCCACTCGCCGCCAGCAAGTTCTGCCAGGTCACCGGGTCGACCTGGCCGGTGACCGGCAGGTCATGGGCCTCCTGGAAGGCGGCCAGGGCCTTGCGGGTGTTCTCGCCGAAGGCGCCGTCGACGACGCCGGGCGAGAAGTTGACGCGGTCGAGCATCACCTGGACGTCGGCCGCTTGCTGCGGAGAGGGCGCCGGCAGCGGTGGTGCCAGCGCCGCCCCGGGCGCCGGCGGTGGTGCCTGTGCCGGCGCTCCGGGTACCGGCGGCGGCGCCTGACCCGGTGCTCCTGGCGCGGGCGGCGATCCTTGTCCCGGCGCGCCCGGCGCGGGCTGCGTCGCCTGGCGGGCGGCAGCGGCCGGCGCGCCGATCAGGAGGGCGACCGCGATCAGCGCGCCGGCAACGACCGCCGGCCACGAGTCGCGCGGTCGCCGCAGGCGGTAAGGACTAGGACTAAAGATTCTGCCCATGATTCCTTTCGCGGGTCGGGGAGGCCGCCGGTCACCGGCGACCGTGATTCTTGCCCATCCTGCAAGGGAAACGCCAGGCGGGGCGCCCGTGCGGCCCAAACGGAGTGGGGGTACTAGGCGGGATAGATGACCACTCGCCGGTAATGGCCCTCGCCCTTGCTCTCGGACGCCAGGCCGTAGCGCTCCACGACCTGGTGCTGCAGGCGCCGGAGGTAGGTGTTGCGCGGCGGCAGCTCGACCGGCGCGCCGACGCCGAGCACCTCGTCGATGCCGGCCTCGACCTCCTTCAATGCCGCCTCGTCGGCCGCCTCGATCTCGGCCGGCTCGCCGAGGTCGAGAGCGGCACGCAGGGTGTTCTCGATCTGCACGATGGTGTTGCTCTTGACGATCGCCACCGGGATGCCGCGCGCCTGCGCGTCCCGCAGCCGCCTGGGCTGGCGACGCTCCTGGGCCTTCAAGGTGAGCACCAGGTCGGCGCCTTCGAGGTCTTCGACGATCAGCGCCGGGGCGCGAAACTTGCGGATGGCGCGCTCGAGCTTGGCCTTGGAGACCGCATAAGGATGGATGCGGACCAGCTTGCGGGTGCGCGGAGGCCCGAAGGCCGTCGCCGGCGCCGGTCGCTGCGGCGCCAACCCCGGCCAGGGCCGGCCGCGCTCTCCCCGCCGGGCATGCTCTGGCGCCTCGCCGCGCCCTCCCGCGCCGCTCCCCTCGCCGGCGGCGGGCAGCCCGGCCGGGAATGGCGACGAGGGATGGATCTCGACCTCGCCGGCCGCGGTGCGCGTGCGCAGCTCCGGGCGCGCCGGCGCGTCGCGCAGCAGCCGATCGACGACCTCGGCCACGTCATGGTGGACGGCCAGGCGCTCTTTGTCCTGGATCTCGATCAGCACCACGAACGTCGGCGGCGCCTTGCGCTCCAGCACGGTCTTCTGGGTGCCCCGGCGGCGCGCCTCCTCGTCGGAGAGGGTCACCACCTGGATGCCGCCCACCAGATCCGAGAGGGTGGGGTTCTGCAGCAGGTTCTCGAGCGTGTTGCCATGGGCGGTGGCGATCAGCTGCACGCCGCGCTCGGCGATGGTGCGGGCGGCCATCGCCTCGGCGGCAGTGCCGATCTCGTCGATGACGATCACTTGCGGCATGTGGTTCTCGACCGCCTCGATCATCACCGCGTGCTGCTGATCGGGAGAGGGCACCTGCATGCGCCGCGCGCGGCCGATCCCCGGATGTGGAATGTCGCCGTCGCCGGCGATCTCGTTGGAGGTGTCGACGACGATCACCCGCTTGCCCAGATCGTCGGCCAGCACCCGCGCCGCCTCGCGCAGCAGCGTCGTCTTGCCGACGCCGGGGCGGCCGAGCAGCAGGATCGACTTGCCCGCCTCGACGACGTCGCGCAGGATGTCGACGGTGCCGTAGACGGCGCGGCCGATGCGGCAGGTCAAGCCGATGACGTCGCCACGGCGGTTACGCAGCGCCGAGATCCGGTGCAGGGTGCGCTCGATGCCGGCGCGGTTGTCCTTGCCGAAGTCGCCGACCCGGTCCACGACGTAGGCGATGTCTTGGCGGGTCACCAGCTCTCCGGTCAGCTCGACGCCACGCTCGGCGAAGCGCGCTTCCGGCGCTCGGCCGAGGTCGAGCACGATCTCGACCAGCGCCTCGCCGTCCGTCCCGGTCTCGATGGCCAGGCGGATGGCGGGAGGCATCACCCCGAGCAGCAGCTCGAGATCGTCCATGATCGGTCGTCCGGGAATCATTTGGCCTCGCGTTGCCTCGCTGCCGATTCTAATGCCGCTTCTAATCCCGCTTCTAATGCCGCTTGTAATGCGACGTCGCGCGGTCGTGGGCGGGGCCATCGGTACCCGCGGCAGGTACTCCCCGGCCGCTGCCGGGCCAGCTGTGGCACAATGCTGGGCTTCGGCGGGAGGAACCGCGCTGCGCAGGAGGATCGGAGTCTTTGGCTGGGGGATCGTGGCGCCACGCTCGCCCGACGTGGCAAGCTTCGCGCGCAATCTGGAGTGCGCCGAGAGCTGGCTGACCCCGTTCAACGGCTACGGGCCCGACACCTTCCTGGTCGGGTACCCGCAGTTCTCGTTTGCCGACTACCGCCCCTGGATCGCCGCCCGTTTCCCACCCAGCCGCTTCCGGCAGCTCGAGGAGAAGATGGACATGCCGGCGCTGTACGCCGTCGGCGCCTTCATCCAGGCGTTGGGTCAGAACCCGGGCCTCGAGCAGGAGCTCTCGCGGCTCGGTACCCGCACCCACGTCTACGTCGGCACCGGTCTCGGCAACATCGGGACGATTGGCGCCGGCGCCGTCGCCCTGGACCGCGCGCAGCGCCGCTGGGATCGCTTCTGGGCGGAGCGCAACCCGGAGCTGGCCGCCTATCGCGAGCGGCGCGGCCCCGGAGGCCCTGGCCAGCCGCGCCACTCCCTCCTTCCTCTTGAATCCCGGACCCCGTCCTCTTCCCACCGCCAGGCGCTTGCTCCCTTGACGGCGGCAGCCGCCGTCGCGCCGGGCTTGGACGCGCCGCCAGGGATGCCGCCCGATCCCGAGGCCCTGGATCCGGCCGAGGCCGGCGGCGTGGAGGAGGCGCAGGAGGCCTGGTGGCGCTTCTGGGCGGCCCGCTCGGCCGACCTGCACGCCTATCTGCGCGAGGTGGCCAGCATCGAGGGGCTCTCGATCGAGGGCAAGGTCGAGCGTGCCAAGATCAGCGTGCTCAAGGAGAAGCAGCGCCGGCTGGCGCAGCTGCAGAAGCGCTGGGGGGCGCCGCAGCCACCCTGGCTCGCGGTCTCGGCCAATCTGGTGTGGAACATCCAGAACACGCCCGCCGCGCAGATCTCGATGCTCGGCCGCATCACCGGCCTCACCTTCGCGCCGGTCGCCGCCTGCTCGACGTTCGGCGTGGCCCTGAAGCTGGCGATGGACGCCATCAACCGCGGCGAGGCCAGTGCCGTGGTGGTGGGAGCCACCGACCCGCCGCCGCTGCCGCTCAGCGTCGGCGCCTTCTACGCCGCGCGGGTGGTGGCCGCCGATTCGACGGTCTCGAAGCCGCTCACCGGCCTGCGTGGCACCCACGTCGCCGGCGGCTCCGTGGTCTGGATCGTCGGCGATCTCGAGCACATGCGAGAGCGCGGCTTCCGCCCCCTGGGCATGGAGCCGCTGGCGGTCGGCGTGAGCTCCGACGCCGATCACATCATCACTCCTTCGACCGAGGGCCCGCTCGCCGCCATGCGCCAGGCCTTGGAGGCGGCAGGCGTGCGGCCCGAGGAGCTCGGCAGCTGGGACCTCCACGCCACCGCCACCCCGGGCGACGACCGCGAGGTCGAGACCCTGCGCTCGCTGGTGCCCGACTCGGTGCTGGTCACTGCCCGCAAGGGCACGTTCGGGCACGGCATGTCGGCCGGCGGCGGTTGGGAGCTCACCGCGCAGTACTTGGGCTACGAGCGCGGTTGCATCTATCCCACGCCGCTGCATCCCGGCGAGCTCAACCGCGAGATCGCCACCCGCCACCAGCTCTTCGTCTTCGACCGCCCCTGCAAGGCTCCGGCGGGCCCCGCCGGGAAGCTCTCGATGGGCATCGGCGGCGTCAATGCCTGCGTGATCTCGCGCCCGTACAAGTCTCCGGGGAACCCCCCAGCAGGGTAGCGGGCGGGGCCTCCCTCCGGCCTCCAATGGGCGAGGGTGTGGACTGGGGGCGCGGCCACAAGGCTCTTCGGCCGCGGTTACTCAGACGGGCTCCGCCTGCGGTCTAGTGAGCCGCGGGACTCCCTCGCAGGTGGTTGGAAGCGCAGCGGTAGCCGCCGCTGAGGACGATGCTGTGCACCAGCGCCGGCAGCAGATCGAGGCTGCAGCCGGCAGCGGCGAAGACCCGCCGCACCTCGCGATCGCCGGCTGGAAGCAGCGACGAGAAACCCTCGGCGTGCAGCCGGCCGCCGCGGGTTTCCAGCACCACATTGTTCCAGGTGAGCAGGAACTCCCGCCCGGCGACCCCTTCGTGGTCTGACAGCAGCGTCACCGGCACCGTCAGCAGCGGCAGGCGCTCGACCCTGAATCCCTGGCTCCCCAAGTGGGCGGCGATCAGGTCGAGGAAGCTGTCGAGACGAGCCGCCGCGGGTGTCTGCTGCGCCGCGCCGAGCGCCGCGGCGAGGTCGCCACCTGTCGGGGCCAGGTCGTAGCCGTGGCGCAAGGCGTCCCAATCCTTGGCGGTGAGCGAGGCCAGCAGCGACCGACCGGCCGCCAGGCTGGCCACCAGGGCCGCCGCCGGCTGGCCGCGCGTTCCGCTTCGATGGCCGGCGTTCCCAGGAGGCCCCTCCGGCACCACCGGCAGCAAGGTGAGCAGCGAATCGAGGTCATGACCGGCGCCGCCGCCGATGCGGAGCACGAGGTCGCGGCTGGCAGCCAGCTGCCGGTCGTCGACGCCATCGAGACGGTTGCCGCCGGAGGGTCCGCCCGCGCGGGAAAGGGCTGGCAGCGGATGAACGAAGCGCACCGGCCGCCGGTAGAGATCCGCGAGCTCCGCCGCCGCTTGACGTGCCGCGGCGAAGTAGCGCTCGATGCCAGCGGCGGTGGAGAAGCTCTCGACCGGTACCCGGTCGATGCCGAGCAAGGCGAGGATACGCGGCTCCAGGCTGTGGGTGCTGATCCAGGCGGCGTCCCGCGTCAGTAGCACCTGGCCATTGTGGAATGGCACCGGCGCCACCTCCCAGCGTGCTCCTCCCCAGGCGCGGTCGAGCTCGGGAGGCAGCTGCCGCACCAGCTCCGCCCCGAGGTAGCCGTCCTCCTCGCGTCCCGGCTGCGCGTTGGGCCGTACCAGCACCATGACCCCGCCGTCCGCCCTCCGCGTCAGGCTCATCGGGTCGCGAGTCCATGGCGAGAAGCCGCGCCCGTAGGTCTCCAGCAGGTGCAGCCGCGGGTTGGCGCAGCAAGCGGCGAGGCGCCGGCTGGAAGGTAAATCGGTGAGGACGAGCAGGTCCCGCCCTGGCGCCATCGCTCGCAGCGCGGCGAGGAACGCGGCCGCCACTGGCGAGTCGAAGAACGACGAAGGGAGCGAGTAGACCGAGGCAGCGATGGGCGTCTCGGCGTCGTCGTCGAAGCGCACCGGCTCGCGCCCGAAGGCGCTCAGGCGGTCCGCGGCGCGCCGGGGTGCGGCACCCCAGGCGCTCTCGATCGCGTCCGCGGCCGCGAAGTCGACCGCCGGCAGCCGCTCGAGCGCCAGCAGCAGGTCGTCGCGCAACCGCGGCGCGGTCTCGGGGTCCAGCTCGCGGGGCAGCAAATCGATCACCCAGCGGCGGAAACCCGGATCGTCGTCGAAGCGTCGCGGATCGACCAGGCCCTCGGCCGCCAGCTCGGCGATCTCGGCAGGCGTCCAGCCGCCGCGCCGGCCCAGCGCACGTGCACGCTCGCGGGCCCACGCGCCAAGGTAATCGGTGAGCTGCCCGGCGAGCGCCGGCGCCGCCGAGGCGGCCGTGGCCCCGGAGGCGGCAATCACCGCGCGACCGAATCCGGCGAGCAACCGCCGCCGCCCGGCGGGGTCCAGGGGCAGGCCGCTCTCGGCCGCCGCCGCCGGCACGAGCGCCATCAGCTCCCGCGCGGCCGCCATCGCCCGCTGCGGAGGGAGGCTGGCGTCCTCGAGCTCCGCGATCGCCCGCGCCGCCGCACCGGTCCCTGCCGCCGCCGTCGCGGGCGCGGAAGCCCCGCGAGCCGGTGCGGAAGTGCCCGGCGCCGCGCCGGCGCCGGCCAGCACCAGCTGCAGCGAGATCAACAGCCAGTCGAGCAACTCCACCATCAACTCATTCTAGCAGGCCGTTTATCAAAATCCTGGATCGATTCCCATCCAGACGAATGGATCAGGCTGTGGGCGGTGATCCTCACCGGCGGCGGTAAATCCTTTATTTCCAATAAATGATTCTCCGGGCCGAGATGGCACCCGGATTGCGATGGTAGGGACGCGAGAATCATTACGATTCTCGGCGCGCGGCTGCCGGACGACTCTCCGATGCTGCGAAAGGAGGTGTTGCGAAGCGCTGGTTTTGAGTCCGGCTGTTTTTGACTTCCACATTTATTGCCGGGCGCGTCGCCGGTTCGCGGCGAGCGCCGCGGTGCTCATCAAACGACCTGAATTGGGAGGTTCACCGATGAAAAGCGAGAATCGATGGCGGCGGTTCGTGGCCGTCGCCGCGGTGCTGCTGATGGGGAGCGCGGGTGCCGCGTTCGCCCAGCTGCAGACCGGCAATCTTTACGGCAAGGTCAACGATCAGAACGGTGCCGCTCTGCCAGGCGTAACCGTCACCCTGGACACCGGCGAGGCGCCGCAGGTTCAGGTCACCAACGCCCAGGGCGAGTTCCGGTTCTTGAGCCTGGCTCCTGCGAGCTACAAACTCAAGGCGGAGCTGGAAAACTTCTCGCCGGTCGAGCATCCGAACGTCGTGATCAACGTCGGCCGCAACACCAGGGTCGAATTGATCATGAATTCGAACATCAAGGAGGAGATCTTCGTCACCGGCGAGCCCCCGCTGCTCGACGAGAAGTCGATCCGTCCCGGCAGCATCGTCAGCCAGGCCGAGCTGGCGAGAATCCCCACCGCGCGCGACCCCTGGACGGTCTTGCAGTCGACCCCGGGCGTGCTCATCGACCGCCAGAACGTCGGCGGCAACGAGAGCGGCCAGCAGTCGACCTACACCGGCCCCGGCTCGTTCCAGGCCCAGTCGATCTGGTCGGTGGACGGCGTGGTGATCACCGACATGGCGGCGATCGGTTCGACGCCCTCCTACTTCGACTTCGGCGCCTTCGAGGAGATGCAGATCTCGACCGGCGGCTCGGACGCCACCATCGCCACCGGCGGCGTGGTGCTCAAC
>Ga0209118_1000368_pt1:0-20000 | contig 25899 bp, 19 predicted proteins | sample BlaSpr_A8_Ref_M1_FD_187988 | JGI IMG/M metagenome (GOLD analysis project Ga0209118, IMG submission 187988) | Forest soil microbial communities from Thunder Bay, Ontario, Canada - Black Spruce, Ontario site 2_A8_Ref_M1 (SPAdes) (version 2) | ecosystem: Environmental > Terrestrial > Soil >...
TTTACATGGCTACATTTAAGAATAGGTTATAACCGGCAACTAGCTGCCAGCTCAATGACTTACCTAAAAAGTAGAGGGAGATTCAAAAAGAAGTTCGGAATAACCTACGGGAAAAATGCGGAATTTTGAAGGGGTTTCTTCTTCGGCCGGCTCGGGCGTTGCGAGCCTCTTGAGTCTGGCGTTGTGCCCGCGTTGGACCTCTCCCCTAAGCCGGAAGATGCTCTCGGATGAACTCCTCATCAGCGGCGGGCAGGTTCGCGGCAACCAGTAGGTGCAACACGAAATCCACGACCGCGTCTCGCCACCGCCCTATCTTCCTGGGGTTAGAAGGAGGCGGCGCGTACTCCTGCGTTGTGATGAGAAAGAAGAGAGCAGGGAGACGACCAGCCGCTTTCGGTGGTCGTCCCTTAAGCTGACGCGCCTTGCCTTGCTCGCCTTGAAGCATGCCTATCCCGAGCGCCGCAAAGCCGCCGATAAACCCTGCGGAGCGGAGACCCTCCGCCAGCTTGAGGCGGATCACGGCCAACTCATGCTTGTGCCAGTCCGGGATCTTCTCGTAAACATCCTTCGCCTTACTGGCACTGCTCTCCGGTAAGAGCCTACGCTCCTCCATCAACAACTCACGCCACTCCGGCGGCAGAAGCATCTCAATGTCGTGCAGCCCCTCGAAGGCCTCAGTGTACGCAAGCTCCAGCAGTGGGTCCTCGATGGCAGTCACGATAGACTCCGCTAGCCGTTTCGCCTTCTTCTCGACATCGCGTAATCGGTCGCGCGCGAGAGCTGGCAAGGGGGGCTGGCCGCCACGCGACGTCGGAAGATACCTCAGGTTCAATATAACGGAGGTTACCTGTTTGACGGTCGCATCCGTTAGCATCGGGACCAGATTCTTGGGCCTCATCGACTCGTGCAGTGCCGTCTCTTGGTCAGCGAAAAATGCCATGACTGTTTCGACCCGCTGCCTTAATGCCTGCTCCCTGTCGAGAGTCGCAGCGGAGGGCCGGTACGGTCCTACGCGACCTACGAGCACCGCCGAACGGGCATCGGCCAGAATCGTAGCCCAACGGTCATCGGCCAGAGCCTTGGGTCGTCTCGGTCTGCGGGTCGTCACTCAGTTCCTCGTCTCGGGGGACGACCTCGGTGCGAGCCGGCAGCTTTCGACGATGCTTCGCGAAAGCGCGTGCTCGGCGAACGCGCCTGCGGCCAGCCAGGTCCTTCAAGTAGAAGCCTCTCTGCCAGACCCTCGACGGGGAGCTTCGCCGTCACCCCTGCCGCGGCTAGGCGCAAAGGGCCCCGCTGCTTCACGCAGCCGTCCTCGCTCGCGCCCCTCGCTCACGCAGCCTTGATCAGCCGGAGGTTCTCCCCCGCCAAGGGCGGTAGGCTCATGGTCAGGAGTGCTCACCGCACGTCATGCCGACTCATGCTATCAGCGGAGACCGGGAGGCGCGGGGGCGACGGGCTCCGGCGGGGCGGCAACTTGGCCACGAGCGTCGGGAACTCACCGTTCACCCAGGTCTGGTTGTACGGCCTTAGAATAGACGTGAGGCGTTTCTGCCAATCTACAGCCGCACTGGTTCTGTCGGTAAATACGTCGACAACCTCGTCTACTTCGCGCTTGAAGTCCTGTTCCCAGGATGCGGTGGCAGCCAGTGGTTTGTGGACGGCGGCGGCCAGATACTGCGACACCAGGCGGTTCCAATCGGCGTCGCTGAGTGCCACAGGAGCTGATGACTGGTTCTTTGGCACCTCGGATGACCTGGAGAACCTGCGTTGCCGCTGACTTCCTCGCTTCGCGACGTTGGAGTTGCTCGGAGACCGGCGAACCATGACTTAGCAGCCGATCGATTCACTGGTCCCCAAGTCTTCTGTTGCCCCCCTACGACCCTCGCCAGTCGTCCCCCAGTCGTCTCCGAGGCCAAATCACCCGGCGAGGCGCTCTGAGGGCGCCACTCTAAGTAACTGTATTTATTGTGGTTAGCTTGGTGGAGCCGAACGGGATCGAACCGTCGACCTCTTGAATGCCATTCAAGCGCTCTCCCAACTGAGCTACGGCCCCACTGAGGCGGGAAAGTCTAGCGGCTCGGGGTAGGGGTGTCAAACTTCGCCGTACCCCTTCGGGGGCTCGGCCCGGGGGCTATACTCGGACCATGACCAAGACTGAGCTCCACTCCGAAGCCCTGCAGCTGCCGGTCGAGGATCGCATCGAGCTGGCGGAGGCTCTGTGGGAGAGCCTTGAGCATGAGCCGGTGCAACCCGCCCTGCCGTCGCGGCAGCGCGAGATCCTTGACGATCGCCTCGCCGAGAACGAGGCGGCGCCTGAGGCTGGTTCCCCCTGGCAAGAGGTCAAGCAGAGAATCCTCTCCAGCCTATGAAGCCCCTTCCCCTCTCGGTCAGCCCAGCAGCTGAGGCTGAGGCCAGAGAGGCAGCGCAGTGGTACGAGCAGGTCTTCTTTCGGGTGCGCAGCGATCGGATCAAGATCGTTGCGGTCATGCACCTGGCCCGCGACCCTGAGAGGTGGCGGCGGCGGCGTTAGATTAGAACCCCAACGGTGCCCTGCAGACTCTCGCCACGTGGCCTGAGGTTTCAGGCGCCGGCAACTCCGGCTGAGACGGTAGCTGCCGCGGCCTCCTCGATCTCACCGGCGGCGCGGTCCTCGGGGACGGCGGGGACCGGCGCGGCTGCGGACCTGCCCGCATACTCCCCTTGCCCCGCATGGCCCCCGTTGCCGCGGGCCATAGCCGGCAGGCGGCGCGCGATCTCGGCGCGCAGGGCGTCGATGCCTTCTCCGGTGAGCGCCGAGACGTGCAGGCCGTCGCCGTCCTGAGACGGGAGCTGCGAGCAGCCGGCGACGCGGTCGCACTTGTTGAAGATCGTGACCACCCGGCGGCGCTCGACTCCCAGCTCGTCCAGCACCTCGTCGGCAACCCTCATCTGCTCGTGCCACTGGGGGTGGCTGCGGTCGACGACGTGCAGCACCAGGTCGGCGGCGGTGATCTCACCCAGGGTGCTGCGGAAGGAGGAGACGAGGTGATGCGGCAACTTGCGTATGAAGCCGACGGTGTCGGCGAAGACGGCGCTCTGGCCCGGCCCGCCGCCTGAGCCGGCCGCGCCTCCCTGACCGTACGCGCCAACCGTGCCAGCGGCGCCGTCAGAGCCTGCCGCAGCTTCGGCGGCGGCCCTACCGGCGTTGCCCACCTCGCCGTTCGCGCCGTTCGCGCCATTCGTGCCGAGGCTGCCGCGGCGCAGCTTGGCGTCGAGGGTGGCGAAGAGACGGTTCTCGGCCAGGGTGTTGGCGGCGGTCAGACGGTTGAAGAGGGTCGACTTGCCGGCGTTCGTGTAGCCGGTGAGGGCGACCACCGGCACGCCTCGCCGGCCGTGGCGCTGGACGCCGCGGGTGCGGTCGATGCGGGCCAGGTCCTGCTCGAGGCGGCGGATGCGAGTGCGCAACACCCGCCGGTCCTGCTCGAGCTGCTTTTCACCCTCGCCGCCCCGGGTGCCGACGCCGCCGGCCTGGCGGGAGAGGTGGGACCAGCGCTTGGTGAGACGGGGCAGGAGGTAGTTGAGCCGTGCCAGCTCGACCTGGGTGCGCGCCTCGCGGCTCTTGGCCCGCTGGTCGAAGATCTCGAGGATCAGGCCGCTGCGGTCGAGGATCGCCAGGTCGGTCGCCTCCTCGAGCGCCTTCACCTGGCCGGCGCTCAGGTCGTCGTCGAACAGCAGCAGATTGGCGTCGAGCTCGGTTGCCGCGGCGGCGATCTCCGCCGCCTTGCCCTTGCCGATGAAGGTGGCGGCGTCCGGCGCCTGGCGCGCCTGCACCGCCCGCCCCACCACCCGCGAGCCGGCGGAATCGGCGAGCTGCGCGAGCTCGTCGAGGTGCTCCTCGACCTGGGCGGCGGCGCCCGGATGGCCCTTCAGGATCACCCCGACCAGGAAGACCCGGCGGGACTTCGAACGTTGGATGTCGTTGGTCGATTGCAAAGTGTGGAGGGCCTTCTCGGAGAGTCCTGCGGTATTCTAACCCTACACCAGCGCCCTGTGAGAGCGATCCGGGAGCACCTGATGGCAAGAGAGCCCGCACAAATACAACCGTCCGGAGCTGCCGCGAATTCCCCGGCAGCCCCGGCGACCCCGCCCCCTGGCGCGGAACCGGATCAGGCTGCCGGCCCGCCCCAGGAGGCCAGCTCGGCCCAGCCGGCCCCGCCGGGCCAGCCCGGCCCCGGCCCGGCATCCGCTTCGCTCCTTCCCTCACCTCCAACCCCTCCGCCCAGTCTCGGGCGCCAGGCCCGGGGAATTGCCGCCCTGGTCACCCTGCTGGGGCTCGGCGTGCTGATCTGGCCGCGCGGCGGCGACAGCACGACGGCGGCTCCCGCCGGCTTCCTGCTCGACGCCGGCGGGCGGGCGGCGACTCTCGGGTCCCACCTGGCGCCGGTGACCCTGGTGCACTTCTGGGCCACCTGGTGCCCGCCATGCATCGAGGAGACGCCGGCGCTGGACCGTCTGGTCCGCGATTTTGCCGGCTACCGCGATTTCGCCGTGCTGCGCGTCGCGGTGGCCGACTCGAGCTCGCGGGTGGACGCCTTCCTCGGTTCGGGCGCTCCCGGAGTGCTCTACGACCCGCAGTGGGAAGTGGCCCATCGCTACGGCACCGATCAGCTCCCCGAGACCTACCTGGTGGTCGGCGGCCGCATCGTCGAGAAGTTCATCGGCGAGGTCAACTGGGACGATCCGGCGGTGCGGCAGAAGATCGCCGCCCGCCTGCCGCGCGGACCCTCCGGCGGCGCCTCGGGCATGACGGGCTCCTCATGACCGAGCTCGCCGAAATCGGGCTCAAGATCTCGCTGTCGGCCCTGCTCGCCGGCGCGATCGGCGCCGAGCGCCAGTGGACCGGCAAGTGGGCCGGCCTGCGCACCCACATGCTGATGGCCGTCGGCGCGACCTTGCTGACGCATCTCTCTCTGCAGACCGGTTCCGGTGGTGGCGCCGCCGGCGGCGCCACCGGCGGCGCTACCTGGGACGGCGGCCGCATCGCGGCGCAGATCGTCACCGGCGTCGGCTTCATCGGCGGCGGCACCATCCTGCAGTCGCGCGGCGCGGTGCACGGACTCACCACCGCCGCCGGCTTATGGGTGGCGGCGGCGATCGGCATCGCGATCGGATTCTCCGATTACATCGCCGGCATCGTCACCACGGTGGCGCTGCTGCTCATCCTCACCGCGCTGCGGCCGGTCGAGCGCCGCCTGCTGCGCGGCCACCTGCGCATCATCGTGATGCAGCTCGAGAAGGGCCAGAAGGTGTCGGAGGTGATGGCGTGCCTCGAGGAGAGCGCGGTCGAAACCGAGGGCATCGAAGTTTCCCGTAACGGCCCGCACACTGCCCTGACCATCAAGATGCGGGGCCAGGAAGGAGACGCCCGGCGCCTCATCGAGCACGCCAGCCTGCACGGCATCCGCGCCATCGACGAGACCGACCCGAAGCGGCCGCCGTTCCCCTGATCAGAAGTGAAAAGCCAGCCCCGCATGGCCCATGGCGTAGATGTGGGCGTTGCGGATGAGGATGTAGTGCCCCGAGATCTCGGCCACGACGCTGAAGCGCTTGCTCGCCTTGAAGTCGCCGGTCACCCCGAGCACGCCGCCGGCCACCGTCTTGCTCGACGAGGCGCCGGTGACGGCGTCGTTGCCGCCCAGGCGATAGGCGCCCAGACCGAGATAGACCCCCGAATCGTAGTAGCTCTCCTCATACATGTACTGGCCGGAGAGCGTCACGTAGGAGAGGTCGGCTCCGACCCGCGACCCGAAGAGCCTGTCCTTGCCGCCCAGCGCCAGGTGCCCGAAGCGCAGGCCGAGGAAGGTGCGCGGCTCGGTGAGCACCAGCCCTTCGACCTGCCAGCTGCCGTTGCTGAAGTTGCGGCTGCCGGGCTTGACGTCGACTGAGCCGCCGACTCCTCCCATCACCCCCACGCTCCAGTTGTAGAGATCCTGCGCCGCCGCTGCCGCTGGCAGCGCCAAGGTGGCCAGGGTCGCGAGCAGCGCCAGGCGGCCCACGCGGGCGGCCCGGGCCGCCCGGGACCGCCGGTCGGGCAGATGGATCAAAGGCGAACGACGGTGGCGCATCAAGGGCAGCCCTCCTTTAGGCGTTCACGTACTGCCGCCCTGCCATTCGCGGCGGGCGCCCGCGAGGCGGCAGGCAGCAGGCGGCAAGCGGCGGGCGACGACGGCGAGGAGTATACAGGCGGCAGCGCGGCGGCCGCCCCCTTCGGCGACCGCCGTGAGCGCGGCAGCCGCCGCGGCCGCCCCACCCGTGCCAGCCATCCCAGCCGCGGCGGCGGCAGCAACCGGCGCGGCGCTCCTACCACAGCCCGCCTGCGCCGCGGCCGTTGCCGGTCGTGCCGCCGCCCTCCACGGCGACGGCCTCCGGCCCGGCGCCCTGGTCCGCCTCCGCGCCTGCCGACGCTCGGGCGCCGCTCACCGAGAAGATTCGCCCGACGATCCCTTCCGGCGCATCCACGGCGACCACGAAACCGCTCCCCGGCCCGACGATGGAGACCGCCGGCCGCAGCAGCGGGAAGAGTCCCTTGCCGGCGTTGTACACCACGAACTCGTCGGAGAGCGGCGTGCCGTTGGCGCCGAAGCGGCGCCCCCGGGCGCCGATGGCGCCGCCGGCGTCGCCTTCCCAGACGGCGACGAAGGCGCCGGAGGAGTCGACGGCCAGCGCCGGGTTCTTCTGGTCCTGGTCGACCTGCTGATTCAGCACCAACGGCGCGCCCACCGCGCGGCCGCGCCGGGTGAAGCGGCGCACCACGATGTCGCTGCCGGAGACGGCCGGCGGCTGAGCGGTCTGCCAGGCCACCACGTAGGTGTTGCCGCGGCCGCAGGCGATGGCCACCGACGTCTCGCTGTCCATGGCCGGCCCCACCACCTGCTCCGCGCCGAGCGGCACGCCGGCGGGCGAGAGCCGTTGCACGACCACGCCGACCGGGGTGGCCTGGAAGGGCAGCAACTGGTCGGTGAAGGTCCAGGCGGCATGGATGCGGCCGGTGGCGCTGACGCAGAGGCTCGGACGGTCGGCGAGCGCCGCGCCGGTGCTGAGCTGCACCGCCGGTCCGGACGCGGTGCCGGTCGCGTCGAAGCTGCGGGCCATCACCCGCGGCGGACCGGGAACCTCGCCGCCGGTGACCAGCGACACCCAGGCGACCACGAAGCCGCCCCTCGGCGCGGCGGCGACCGCCGGCTTGACCTCGGACGGCGTGGTCGGCGACGAGGCCGGGTTCGTGGCCACCTCGATCCTCCCGCCGAGCGGATTGCCCTGCGGATCGAAGCGCTGCGCCAGGATGGTGCTCTGGTCCGCGGCGACGCTGGCCCACACCACCACGAAGTTCCCTTGCGAGTCGGCGGCGGCGGCGCCGTCGAACTGAGGTGGATCGCCGGGCGCGCCGGGAGCGACCTCGAAATCGTTGCCGAACGGCGTCTGCATGGCGTTGAAGGTGCGGCTGAAGACGCCCTCGGTGACCACGTCCCTCACCTCGACCCAGGTCCCGAGGAAGTCGCCGGCGGCATTGCCGGCCACTATCGGATTGTGCTGCAGGCAGGTGGAGCAGCTGCTGAAGCGGAAAAGATGGCCCGGTGTCGGCTGGGCCCAGGTGGCCGCCGGAGCGGCGATCGCCATGCCGAGCGCGAGCGTGCCGGCCGCCAGGTGCAACTGGAGCTTGCGGCTGATCATTTCAGTCCTCCACGGTCGAAGTCCTACGTTCTTGCGACAGCTGGCAGCCAACCTTCTGACACTCATTTACGGAAGCGAGGTGGCGGCCGTTTGCCCGCCGCCGGTTGCCGGCGCATCGGATCGGGTGTCTAAACGCTGCAGAGGAGGCCCGCCGATGCCGACGCCGATGACCCTGCCAATGCCGACGCCGACAACCCAGCCGACGCCGCTGACCCAGCCGGCGCCGCTGACCCAGCCGGCGCCGAGCACGAGGTCGCTGCCATCCAGGTCAGCGTGGCTGGCGCGCGACCCGCGTCACTACCAGATCCTGGTCCTGGCCTCGTTGCTGGCGTACGGCCTCTTCCGCCTCGACCTCGAGGTGCGCACCGGTCAGGCCCTGGCCATGGGGGCGGCGGCGCTGGCGACCCAGCTCGTCTGCACGCGGCTCGCGCGGGGCCTCCGACACAGCGGGGCGCCGCCGCGCTTCGATCCGAAGAGCGCCTGCATCTCGGCGCTCTCGCTCTGCCTGCTGCTGCGCACCGACCGGCTCTGGCTCGCCGTGGCCGCCGCCGTGCTGGCGATCGCCAGCAAGTTCTTCCTCCGGATAGGCGGCAAGCACCTGTGGAACCCGACCAACTTCGGCCTGGTGGTGATGATGACGGCCAGCCGCGGACAGGTCTGGGTCTCCCCCGGCCAGTGGGGCAGCGCGGCGCTTTTCGGCTTCCTGGTGCTCTGCCTGGGCGGGCTGGTGGTCAACCGCGCGGCGCGCGGCGACGTCACCTGGGCCTTCCTCGTCTCCTACGGGTCGATCCTGCTCGGCCGCGCCTGGTGGCTGGGACAGCCGCTGGCGATCCCGCTCCACCAGGTCGCGAGCGGCGCCTTCCTGATCTTCACGTTCTTCATGATCTCGGATCCGAAGACCACTCCCGACTCGCGTCCCGGACGCATCCTGTTCGCCCTGCTGGTGGCGGCGGGCGCCGGCTGGGCGCAGTTCGCGCTCTACCGGCCCACCGGCCTGCTGCTCTCCCTGGCTTGCCTGGCGCCGCTGGTGCCGCTGATCGATCGGCTGCTTCCCGGCGAGACCTACCGCTGGCCGCGGCCAGCTCTGCTGCCCCCCGAAAGGAGCCTTGCATGAAACCCCTGCCTCGTACCCTGGCGCTGGCCCTCGCGATGGCGCCGGCCCTACTGCTCGCGGGCGGCGCCGGCGCCGCGCACGCCTTCTGCGGCTTCTACGTCGCCAAGGCCGACACCCACCTCTACAACCGCGCCTCGCAGGTGGTCCTGGTGCGGGACGGCGACCGCACGGTCATGACCATGGCCAACGACTTCCAGGGCGATCCGAAGGAATTCGCCATGGTCATCCCGGTGCCGGTGCTGCTGCAGCGCGGGCAGATCCACGTCGCCGACAAGGCGCTGATCGACCACCTCGACGCCTGGTCGGCGCCGCGCCTGGTCGAATACTTCGACCCGGACCCCTGCCAGGTGCTGCGGCGGCTATCCGCGATGGGCTATGCGGAGGGAGGGGTGCCAGGGGCCGCGCCACAGCCCGTCGAACCACCCCGCAAGCTGGGGGTGAAGATCGAGGCCTCCTACACCATCGGCGAGTACGACATCCTGATCCTCTCGGCCCGCCAGAGCGACGGCCTCGAGACCTGGCTGCGCGAGAACGGCTACCAGGTGCCGGCGGGCGCCTCGCGGGTGCTCGGCAGCTACATCAAGCAGGGGCTGCACTTCTTCGTCGCCAAGGTGAACCTCGAGCAGCGCTCGAAGCTCGGCTTCGCCTACCTGCGGCCGCTGCAGGTCGCCTACGAGTCGCCGCGTTTCATGCTGCCCATCCGCCTGGGCATGGTCAACGCCAACGGTCCGCAGGAGCTGTTCCTCTATGCCCTGACCCGCGGCGGCCGCGTCGAGACCACCAACTACCGCACCGTCGAGCTGCCCACCGGCGAGGACGTGCCGCTGTTCGTCAAGGACGAGTTCGGGAAATTCTACAAGGCGATGTTCGACCGGCAGGTGACCCTCGACGAGATGCGCACCGTGTTCCTCGAGTACGCCTGGGACATGGGGTCGTGCGACCCCTGCGCCGCCGATCCGCTGTCTCCGGAGGAGCTGCGCGGTCTCGGCGTCTTCTGGCTCGACGGCGACGACGCCGGCGCGCCGCCCGCCGCCCGGCCGGGACGGCCCGGCAAACCCCGCGGCACCGGCCCACGTTTCAGCCCGCCTGGCGGCTCGGCCGGAGTGTTCCTCACCCGCCTCCACCTGCGCTACGACGCTCCGCACTTCCCCGAGGACCTCGCCTTCCAGGAGACCGGCAACCGCGACAGCTTCCAAGGCCGCTACGTGCTGCGCCATGCCTGGAAGGGCAGCGCCAACTGCGAGGCAGCCGCACGCTACCGGCACGAGCTGCGGCGGCGGTGGGACCGCGAAGCCCGCAACGTCGCCGAGCTCACCGGCTGGAACCTGGAGGACGTCCGCCGCCGGATGAACCTGCGCGCCGGAGCGGCCGCCGGAGCGCCGGGGGAGGAACCCTGGTGGCAGCGGTTGTGGGACCAGAGATGAGTCGTGCCGGCGGCGCCGGCGCCGGCGCGCAACGGCGCCGCCGCCCCCCGCCTGTTCAGTGGGAATTGGTGCCCAGCATGTGTTGCAGGTGCTCGGCGCGCTCGTGGCGGTAGGCCTCGAACTCCTGCCGCTGCCGGGGAGTGAGGATCTGCGCGATGCGGTTCTGACCCTGCTCGATCACCGCGACGACCCGCGGCCTCACCTCCCGCCAGAGCGCCTGGGTCTCGCGGTGAGTCTGGGCAAGGATGGCGTCGAGCTGCCGCTGCTGGTCGGCGGTGAGGTCGAGCCGCCGGGTCAGCTCGGCCGCCATCATCCCGTGCCCCGCGCCGTGGCCGCCGTGGCCCACCGGCGGTCCGCCCCCGGGATGGCGGCGGCTCACCAGCTCGGCGCCGAGCGCGCCGACCAGGACGCCGACCAGGAAGAGCGCCACGACGCCGGCAATTGCCGAAGAACGCCTCATCGCCATCTCATCGCCTTCATGGCCAGACCTCCGGGGACAGAGAGGACCAGGCGAGCAGCTGCTCGGAGCTGGGCGGCTCCCCGAGCAGCGGCGACGGCGCGCCGGGCGCCGGCGATGCCTGTGTCGACAGCCCCAACCAGGCCAGGGCTAGCGCCAGCCCCAGCGCCGCCGGCAGCGCCCGGAAGGCGGCCCAGCCCATCAGCTCCGCCGGCAGCGCGATGCGGGCCAGGACGCGCGCCGGGAAGTGGGGATCGGGCTCGATCGCCGGCGCCGCGAGCGGCCGGGCCAGCGCCTGGCGCGCCAGCTCGAGGCGGCGCGCGAAGGCAGCGCAGTCCGGGCACGACGCCAGGTGGCGGGAGGCCCAATGGGCGATGGCGGCCGGGGCGCCCTGCTCGCACAGCTGCTCGCGGAGCCGCCGGCAGTCCCTGGCTCTGGCCGTCGCCTTGATTCGCCCGCCCGTCAGGTTGATGCTCATGCTCTCAGCCCTCCTCGAGCACCCGCCGCAGCCGCTGGCGGGCGCGATGTGCCCTGACCTTGACGTTGACCCGGCTCCAACCGAGCCGCTCGGCAATCTCCGCCACCGACCAGCCTTCGGCCTCGAGCAGCACCAGGAGGAAGCGGTCGGCGGGCTGCAGGCGCGCCAGCAGGCGCTCGACCTCGACCCGGGCGGTGGGGTCGTGCGCCGGGGCGTCCGCCGCCGCCGCCAGGCCAGGATAGGCGCTCGATTCCGCCGCCGACCGTCCCGGCCGGCGCAGCCGATCGTAGGCGCAGCGCAGGCACAGGCGCGTCAGCCAGTGCTCGAACGGCGCCCGCCCGCCGTAGGTGCCGAGCTTGAGCCAGGCGCGCAGGAACGTCTCCTGGGCCACCTCCTCGATGTCCTGCGGCTGGCGGAAGAAGCGGCCGGCCAGCCGGAAGACGCGCCCCTGATGGCGCCGCACCAGCGCGGCGAAGGCATCCTCGTCCCCGGCCACGCTGGCATGGACGAGCTGGGCTTCGGCGATGTCGGTGGCCTTGGCCGGATCGGCGGCATTGGCCGCGGGTGGGCCGCCGCCGCGAGCGATCGGTTCGAGCCGCATCAGAGCTTCGGTGGCCTGCATGGCGGAGACTCCGCGCCTCTCGAAGGTCTAGACGGTCCTCGGGACGGGACGGTTACAGGCCTGCGGCGGGCGCTGCCGCCAGCCCATCCCCTCGCCGCCGGCGAGACATCCTCGGATGGTACCTCGCAACTGCTGCCGTCGCCCCATCGAGGCCGTGCTACGATTCTGCCATCCACGGACCGTCCGCGCCCGCTCACCGGCACCCCGGGGGTCCAGAGGTCTGATCCGGCCATGCGCGAGAAGAAAGGCTGGGGATCGAGCGTCCTGGGCGTTTTCGTCGCCCGCGACAAGGAGGGCGACGAGCCCGCTCCGCCGCCGGACGCGGCCGAGCCCGGCACCCCGGAGGAGGCTCCGTCCGGCGCCACGCCGGCGCGGGAAGGAGGCGCGCCCGTCATGAGCCCGCCTGCGGCGCCCGGAGGGAGAGTCGACTTCGCCGCCGTCTATGCCGCGGCGGGGATCGACGCCGCGGAGCAGGCACGCGTGGCCAAGGCCGCCGAGCTCCTCGGAGCCTTGCCGGAGGGGAGCGAGTCGGCGCGGCAGATCGTCGAGGCGTCGCTCAAGGCATTCGGGGTGCCGGTCGACGAGATCATCGCGGCCGGAGAGAAAGAGATGCGGGCCCTCGACGCCTATGTCGCGAGCGGGGCCGCCGGAAGCCGTCAGGCGCTCGCCGAAGCGCAGCAGGGGATCGCTCAGCACGAGCAGGAGATCCAGCGCCTCCGCCAGGCGATCGACGAGCTGGCGGCGGAGCAGCAGGCAATCGAGCGGGCTTGCTCCGAAGGCAAGCTCGCGGTGGCGCGAGTGCTCGAATTCTTCGGGCACACCCTGGGGAACCCGACAGCGAGGCCGAGCGAACCGTCGAAGAAGCATCCCTGATCGCCGGCTACGGATCCTCGGCACCGTTGGGCCGACGCCGGCGAGGTTTGTACTTCACCCTGGGTCCCTGACATCGCGCAGCGGCCGCGCCAGCAGCGGCCACTCGAGGAGACGATATGCATCTGACGCCCTTTGGCAAGTTCTTCATCACCATCGTGATCTTGGCCGTGCTTGGTTACTCCGTCTGGCACTACAAGGGCGGCGACATCCGCCGCTGGGCAGGCGCCGAGAAGCGGACGGCCGCGGAAACCGGCGGCGACTCCACCAAGGACTTCGCGGCGCTCAAAGACGCTCCACCCGACCCTGCCCGCAACGCCGGCTCGGCCGGCGTCGCCCCCGCCGCTCTCACCGAGGGTGGCAAGCTCGACCGCCCGCTGGTGGTGGGGATCAACACCTGGGCGGGACACTCCCCCGGCATCGTCTTCAACGGCGGCATGGAGCCCAACCCCGGCTCGGGCTACAAGACCCGCTTTGGCCTCGACGTGAAGTTCGTGCTGCTGGAGGACCCGGCAGCGAAGCTCGCCGCCTTCCGGAAGGGCGACATCGACGTCATGTGGGACACGGTCGACAACTGGGCGCGCGAGGCCTCGATCCTGGCCGAGCAGAACCAGAAGGCGAAGTCGATCGTCATGCAGGACTGGTCGCGCGGCGGCGACGGCATCGTCTCGCTCGCCTCGATCAGCTCGATCGAGCAGTTGAAGGGGCACAAGATCGCCTGCACGCAGTTCACCCCTTCGCACTTCCTCCTGCTCTACCTGCTGTCGCAGTCCGGGCTCTCGTCGGAGGACCGCGCGACGGTCGAGAAGAACGTCATCTTCACCCAGGACGCGCCCGCCGCCGCGGCGATGTTCAAGGCCAAGCAGGTCGACGCCGCCGTGACCTGGGAACCGGATCTCTCCGGAGCGGTCACCGCGCGCGGCAGCGAGGCCCACGTGCTGGTCTCGACGACCGCCGCCACGCACATCATCGCCGACACCCTGGTCGCCCGGCAGGACCTGATCGACCGGGCCCCGGGCACGGTCCGCGACTTCGTGCACGGCTGGCTGATGGGGATCGACAGCATCAAGAAGGACCCGACCTCCGCCTATGCCCTGGTCGGCCGGGCACTCAAGCTCGACTCCGACACCGTCTCCGGCATGCTCTCGGGGTTGAAGCTCACCGGCTACGCCGACAACGCTCAGTTCTATGGCCTCGCCGGCGGCCACCCGCACTACGAGACCCTGTTCAACACCGCCTTCGTGATCTGGCGGAAGAAGGGACTGGTGACCCGCTCGGTGGACGCCAAGGACTGGGCGGACAGCCGCTTCGTCGCCGCCCTCGCCGCGGACTACCCGGGCGAGAAGGTCGAGGAGCCGGCGCTCCAGGCCAAGGCGCCGTCGGCGAGCGATCGGGCGATCATCAACAAGCAGATCGAGATCCACTTCACGCCCGGCTCGGACGAGATCATGGCCGGCTCGTACATCGTGCTCGACTCGCTGGGCGAGACGATGACCTCCTTCGGCCATACCTACCTGCGCGTCGAGGGCAACACCGACGCGACCGGCAGCCCGAAGGCGAACATGACGCTCTCCGAGCGGCGGGCGCTGGCGGTCAAGAACTACGTCATCCAGAACTTCCCGGGCGTCGAGGCCAGCCGCTTCCAGACCATCGGCCGCGGCTCGACCAACCCGGTGGCCTCGAACGCCACCGAAGGGGGGCGGCAGCTCAACCGCCGCACCGAGATCAAAGTCATCCTGGCGGCGGGGTAGATGCGAAAGCGGGATCCCTTCGCGTTGCGCCAGCCGCTGCCGCGGACGACGTCGGTTGGCCTGGGCTTCGTCGCCCCGGGCCTGGTCGCCCTGCTCTGGTGCCTGCTGTCTTACGGCCACTTCGCGCCGCCCGACTTCCTGCCGTCGCCCACGGAGGTGGCGCGCGGCACGATCCAGCTCTTCGTGCAGGAGGACCTGGGCTGGGCGATCCTCGTCTCCGCCCGGCGGATCGCCGCGGCCTTCCTCCTCGCCTCCGCCGTGGCGCTGCCGATCGGCATCATGATGGGGGCCTTCGAGCCGGTCAACCGCTTCTTCGAGCCGATCGTGGCGCCCCTGCGCTACATGCCGATCTCGGCCTTCATCCCGCTGTTGATTCTCTGGTTCGGGATCTACGAGAAGGAGAAGATCGCCTTCCTCTTCCTGGGCGTCTTCGTCTATCTCCTGCCGGTCGTCGTCACCTCGATCCGCGCCGTTCCCGAGGAGCTGGTGCAGACCGCGCTCACACTCGGGGCCTCCAAGGGGCAGGTCGTCCGCACCGTGCTGCTGCCGGCGGCCCTGCCCGAGATCTTTGACTCGTTCCGGGTGATGAACGCCATCGCCTGGACCTACGTCATCCTCGCCGAGGCGGTCAATCCGGAGCGGGGCCTCGGCTACATGGTCGAGCTGGCGCGCACCCACCAGAAGGCGTCGTGGTCCTTCGCCGGCCTGCTGGTGATCGGCGGCATCGGTCTGCTCACCGACTACGTGATCCGGTCGCTCTCCAGCGTGCTGTTCCGCTGGCGCGAGTCGACGCTGGAATGAGGCGCGCGGTGGCCGAGGCCAGGCAATGAGCAGTCACCCGCCCCCGTCGCCGGCCCCGCAGGCGGGCGAGCCGGGCACCGTCGCGGTGACCCCGGCGGAGACGGCGGGCAAGACCACCTATCGCGTCGCGCCCACCGACGAGATCCCCAAGCTGCGGGTGAGCAAGCTCTCGGTCACCTATCTCGACCGGCACGGCATCGGCGTCGAGGCGGTGCGCGACGTCTCGTTCGACATCCTCCACCGCGCGGGGGTGGGCGAGCTCGTGGTGTTCCTCGGGCCCTCCGGCTGCGGCAAGTCGACCCTGCTGAAGACGATCGCAGGGCTCCTCGTCCCGACCGCCGGCGAGGTGCTGGTGCACGGCGAACCGGTTCTGGGCGTCGGGCGCGACCGCGGCATGGTCTTCCAGGCCTACACCTCCTTCGGCTGGCTGACCGTCCGCGGCAACGTCGAGTATGGGCTGCGGCTGCGCGGCGTGGCCGCCGCCGATCGCCGCGCGCAGGCTGACAAGTACCTGCAGGCGGTGGGCTTGACCGACTTCGCCGACCACTATCCGCGGGAGCTCTCGGGCGGCATGAAACAGCGGGTGGCCATCGCCCGCACGCTCATCAACCGGCCGCACGTGGTGCTCATGGACGAGCCGTTCGGCGCCCTCGACCCGCAGACCCGCTGGGGCATGCAGGGGCTGCTCCTCGACGTCACGCAAACGGAGGACCACACCATCGTCTTCGTCACCCACGACGTCTCCGAGGCGGTCTATCTTGCCGACACGGTCTACGTCGTCTCGCCGCGCCCGGCGCGTATCCTGCACAGGGTGGACGTGCCCTACTTCGCTCATCGCGACATGAATCTGAAGTCGTCGGCGGAGTTCAGGGCGGTGGAGAAACAGCTCCTGGACCTCATCTACGCCACGCCGGCGAGGCTCTAGCCGCTTCGTGGGAACCACCGAGAAACCGCAGCTCCCGCCGCAACGGCAAGCCGAGGCGCCCGCGATCCCCGCCAGCGCGGCACAGTCGCGGGCGGCGAGCGACCGGCAGTTCGCCCACGAGGTGGGCGTCGGGATCAAGTCGGGAGTGGCGGCGGTCGTCACCGATGCGCTCTCCGAGCGGCGGCCCTACCTGAAGATGGCCTTCGCCAATCCCTTCAATCTCTCCCTCTTGAGCGGCGGCCTGGCCGCGGCGCTGCTGACCGCGAACCCGATCCTCGCCCTGGGCGCCATCGGGCTCGAGGCGCTGTGGCTCCTCCACGCTCCCGATAGCCGGCTCATGCGCCGCCTGCTCTGGGACCCCCGCTTCGAGCGCGTGAGGAAGGCGCTCGAGGCCAGGGATCGCGCGCGGCGCCTGGCGGGCCTGCCGGACGACGAGCGCGGCCGGGTCGAGGCCCTGGCGCGGCGTCAGGAGGAGATCCAGCGCCTGGCGGCCGAGAACCCCTCCTTCGCCGGCGATCTGCTCCAGGGCGAGCTGGTCAAGACCGATCGCCTCGTCGACGCCTTCGTCGAGATGGCCCTGACTTGCGCTCGCTACGAGAGCTACCTGCGGGCCATCGATCCCGGCGGGCTCGAGCGCGAGCGCAAGCGCTACGAGCAGGCGGTGCGCGACGCGGGCGACGATGCGACGCAATCCGGGATCGCCAAGCGGAACCTCGCCGTGGTCGCCAAGCGCATCGACAAGGTCCAGGAGATCCGCCGCTATCTCGCGGTCGCCCGCGGCCAGCTCGACCTGATCGAGAACTCCTTCCAGCTCATCGCCGACCAGATCGTCACCATGCGGTCGCCGCAGGAGCTCTCGGGCCAGCTCGACGAGCTGCTCAACGGCGTCGAGACGGTCCGCGAGACGAGCCGCGAAGCGGAAAGCTTCCTGGCCAGCCTCGACAAATCACTGTGAGCGGGGCAACGGAAAAACAAAAGGCCCTCGATTCCTCGAGGGCCCCAGAGAAAATCAGCTTCCCGGCAACGACCTACTCTCCCACACACTTGCGCGTGCAGTACCATGGGCGCTGAGGGGCTTAACTGCCGTGTTCGGAATGGGAACGGGTGTTTCCCCCTCGCCAGAGTCACCGGAAAAGCGTCAAACTGAAAAGAACCTTTGAAGCGCAGCGCTTCAAGATCGCGAACAAACCGAATCGGGTCAGGAGCGATAAGATCCGCCGACTTTCAGACAGTGGATACCTATCCACTATCCAAGAGAGCGAACAATTGGTCAAGCCGAACGACCGATTAGTACAGGTAAGCTCAACGCCTCGCAGCGCTTACACCTCCTGCCTATCAACCTGGTCATCTTCCAGGGGTCTTCAGGGATACCTCATCTCAGGGGGGGCTTCCCGCTTAGATGCTTTCAGCGGTTATCCTTTCCGAACATAGCTACCCAGCGATGCCGCTGGCGCGACAACTGGTGCACTAGAGGTTCGTCCATCCCGGTCCTCTCGTACTAGGGACAAATCCCCTCAAGTATCCTGCGCCCACACGAGATAGGGACCGAACTGTCTCGCGACGTTCTAAACCCAGCTCACGTACCACTTTAATCGGCGAACAGCCGAACCCTTGGGACCGGCTTCAGCCCCAGGATGTGATGAGCCGACATCGAGGTGCCAAACCTCCGCGTCGATGTGAACTCTTGGCGGAGATCAGCCTGTTATCCCCGGCGTACCTTTTATCCGTTGAGCGATGGCCCTTCCATACGGGACCACCGGATCACTAAGGCCTACTTTCGTACCTGCTCGACTTGTAGGTCTCGCAGTCAAGCTCCCTTCTGCCTTTACGCTCTACGGCTGGTTTCCAATCAGCCTGAGGGAACCTTCGCGCGCCTCCGTTACTCTTTAGGAGGCGACCGCCCCAGTCAAACTACCCGCCTGACAATGTCCCGGACCCGGATCACGGGTCTCGGTTAGAACTCCAGAACGCTAAGGGTGGTATTTCACCGTTGGCTCCGCCGATGCTAGCGCACCGGCTTCACAGCCTCCCACCTATCCTACACATAGCGCACCGGGGTTCACTGCCAGGGTGCAGTAAAGGTGCACAGGGTCTTTCCGTCTACGTGCGGGTAACCGGCATCTTCACCGGTGCTTCAGATTCGCTGAGCCCCTTGTGGAGACAGCGCCCAGATCGTTACGCCATTCGTGCAGGTCGGAACTTACCCGACAAGGAATTTCGCTACCTTAGGACCGTTATAGTTACGGCCGCCGTTTACCAGAGCTTCGATTCGGAGCTTCGCCCGAAGGCTAACCCCTCCTCTTAACTTTCTGGCACCGGGCAGGCGTCAGACCCTATACGTCGTTTTTGACTTTGCAGAGTCCTGTGTTTTTAGTAAACAGTCGCCTGGGCCATTTCACTGCGACCGTCAAAAGCTCGGAGGGCAAGCCTCTTCACTTCCAACGGCACACCTTCTCCCGAAGTTACGGTGTTAATTTGCCGAGTTCCTTCACAAGGGATCACTCAAGCGCCTTGGGATTCTCTCCCCGTCTACCTGTGTCGGTTTGCGGTACGGTCAGTCCGTTCTCTCCCTAGAGGTTTTTCTTGGCAGCATGGATTTACCCGCTTTGCGGCCCGAAGGCCTCGACGTCACGCCTCAGCGTTAAGGGACGGTGGATTTGCCTGCCATCCCCGCCTACACGCTTGAACCCACGCATCCAGTGGTGGGCCGGGCTATCCTTCTGCGTCACCCCATCGGTGATAACGATTCCGGACTGGTACAGGAATGTTGACCTGTTTTCCATCGGCTACGCCTTTCGGCCTCGCCTTAGGGACCGACTAACCCTGAGCGGATTGACCTTCCTCAGGAAACCTTAGACTTTCGGCGAGCAGGGTTCTCACCTGCTTTATCGCTACTTGTGCCGGCAGGGTCACTTCTGTGCGCTCCACCAGTCCTCACGGTCTGGCTTCGACGCCCACAGAAAGCTCCTCTACCACCCCTTTCGGGATCCGCAGCTTCGGTAATCAGCTTGAGCCCCGTTGAATTATCGGCACGGAGCCACTCGACCAGTGAGCTATTACGCTTTCTTTAAAGGATGGCTGCTTCTAAGCCAACCTCCTGGCTGTCTGAGCGTCTCCACATCCTTTTCCACTTAGCTGATATTTAGGGACCTTAGCTGGCGGTCTGGGTTCTTTCCCTCTCGACCACGGAGCTTATCCCCCGTAGTCTGACTCCCGTGGTCCACATCAACGGCATTCGGAGTTTGATTGGATTCGGTAACCTTGTAGGGCCCCTAGTCCATTCAGTGCTCTACCTCCGTGATGCAACCCACGAGGCTAGCCCTAAAGCTATTTCGAGGAGAACGAGCTATCACGAGGTTTGATTAGCCTTTCACCCCTACCCACAGCTCATCCAAGTTGTTTTCAACCAACACTGGTTCGGGCCTCCACTGAGTGTTACCTCAGCTTCACCCTGGCCATGGGTAGATCACCTCGTTTCGCGTCCACTGCCACTGACTTAGTCGCCCTATTCAGACTCGCTTTCGCTACGGCTCGGCACGGTGCTTCGCCTTGCCAGTGACAGTAACTAGCCGGCTCATTATGCAAAAGGCACGCGGTCGCGCGTGACCACGAGGGCCATAGCGCTTCCACTGCTTGTAGATACACGGTTTCAGGTACTTTTCACTCCCCTAACAGGGGTGCTTTTCACCTTTCCCTCACGGTACTGGTTCACTATCGGTCGCAGAGTAGTATTTAGCCTTGGGTAATGGTCTACCCAGATTCCCACAGGGTTCCACGTGTCCCGTGGTACTCGGGAGCGCTACAAGAGAGTCACCTAACCTTTCGCTTACAGGGCTATCACCTTCTAT
>Ga0209118_1000368_pt1:22500-25899 | contig 25899 bp, 19 predicted proteins | sample BlaSpr_A8_Ref_M1_FD_187988 | JGI IMG/M metagenome (GOLD analysis project Ga0209118, IMG submission 187988) | Forest soil microbial communities from Thunder Bay, Ontario, Canada - Black Spruce, Ontario site 2_A8_Ref_M1 (SPAdes) (version 2) | ecosystem: Environmental > Terrestrial >...
CTCTCCGGTGGCCGAAGCCACCTTCGCGCACGACTTGCATGTGTTAAGCACGCCGCCAGCGTTCATTCTGAGCCAGGATCAAACTCTCCAGTTTGAATCCTACTCCGCCAGGGCCGGCTAAAGCCCCCGACGGCTCTTTTCGCTTCGGAATCTCGGATCGCCCACCCACCGACTCGCGACGGGGGCAAGCCCCCATGTTGAGAAGATTGGAGCGGGCGTCAGAGTCTGAACTGGGGGCAAGCCCCCACGTCCAGATGGTCGCTGACTTCTCTTCCTCTATTCAGTTTTCAAAGAACCGGCGCTTTTTGAGGCGCGATCTTCGACTCTATGTCCGCCCACCAGGCTTGTCAACCCCTGGCGGAAGTCAACGGGACTCAATGGCCAGCCGTCGACAGCCATCCCGGCGTCCGTCCACCCTGCGAAAGCGGGGACCGGCCGCGGGCGGCTGGCGGGCCAGCCAGAACTGCTGTCTCAAGGAGCCTGCCCAGCTATTCGCGGGCAGAAGAGAGCCTCAACCCGTTTCGAACCTGTCCCGGTCTTACCCGGGGCCTGCCTGCAAGCGGCGTCGTGTCTCCCACCCCGTCCTCGCCACCACCGCCAGCCCCTCGTTGCCGAGCCGCGAACCTACAACGCCGGGCCCGTCTTGTCAATTCCCGTCCCGCGCGCGCCGGCACGACCTCCGGGGCCTCCGAAGCTCCTGGCTCCGGAACCCGCGGGAGAAGGCCGTAGCAGGCACCCGCTCGGGGAGAGGGAGTGTACGGCGGCGGCGGCTGGAAGTCAATCGGCCGGAGGCTACAATGCCTCCCACTTCCGGAGCGCCCAGACCCACCCGACCCGCGATGCCCGATAAGCCGCCCCTCGACCGCCCAGCAGCAGCGCCGCGAGCGAAGCGGCTGCCCTGGCCGGCGCTGGGCAAGGTGGCGCTGGTCACGGCGGCCGCGCTCGCCTCGCTCGCCGCCACCTGGCTGCGCTGGATCAACCCGTTCGTCGACTCCGGACGCGAGATGAACGTTCCGGCGCGGCTGGCCGCCGGCGAGCGGCTGTATCGCGACATCGTCTACTACTACGGCCCCGCCGGGCCCTGGCTGCAGGCGCTGGTGCTGCGCGTCTCGGATTGGACCAGTCGGCTGGCGCTGGCTGGTCGGTCGCGACCCCGCCTGTCAGCAGCCGCGGCACTATTCGCTGGTCGGCCGCGGCTCCACCTGTCGCCTGTCGCGGCACCCTTTGCTCGTCGCACCTGGCTGCCGCTCGAGATCGCCTGCCTGGCGCTCGCCGCCGCCATCCTGTTCCTGCTCTACCGGCTGGCAGCCGCCGCGGGCGGGCCTCGCTCGGCCCTCGCCGCGACCGCTCTCGCCGCCGCCTTCTGTGTCGGCGCACCGCACGGCGGCGCCTTCGTCTTTCCCTATTCCGCCTCGAGTCTCTACGCTCTCGCCGGCGCCCTGCTGGCGCTCACCACGAGCCTGCGGCCTACAGGCTGGCGCCGCCGCGTCCTGGTCGCCGCCGGCCTCGCCCTGGCCCTCACCGCGCGCGCCGAGGTCGGCGCCGCAACCGCCTTCATCCTGCTGATCGCCGCCCTGCGCTCCCAGCGCGCCCGCTCGCCAGGATCGAACCCTGACGGCACTGCCGCGGGGAGCGTTGCGCCGGCCGCTGCACGGCAGGCGACGCCATTGGCAATGCATGCGGCAGTTCTCGACCTGGCGCTCGGCGCCGCCGTGGCGCTCGCGATTTACGGCGCTGCCTTCGCCGGCACCTCCTGGCACGTACTCCTGGCACAGGGACCGTTCACCCACGCCCTGGCCATGCCGCCGGAATGGAAGGAGCTTTACGGTGCGGTCTCCGGACTCGCGCGCCTCGATCGCTCGCTCCGTGAGCTGGCCTGGGGCATCGCCCTCGACGCGATGGTCCTGGCCATTTGCGCCTGGCCCATCGGCGCGAGGTTACGGAGGGCCAGCGCCAGGTCACTCATGCCGAATTCCGCCGCCGTAACTCCCGCCGCCTCGGCTTCCACCACAGCCGTCCAGGAAACTGCCGCCGCGCAGCCAGTCGCAGACCAGCCGGCCTCCCGGTCGCGCCTGCTGCCGCGACTCGTCTTCTGCGCCGCCGCCGCAGCCGGTGTCGCCGCCTTCAGCTGGTGGGGCGCCAGGCTCGGGTGGCCCTGGGGCCGTATCGCGGACGATCTGCCCCCGGTGCTCTTTCCGCTGCCGCTGGTCGCCGGCGGCGCCGCCCTGGCCGCGTTGCGACCTGCCGGGAGTGCCGCAATGGCTGGTGACTGCGGCCGCCGGCCGCTGGATGAACGCGGTCGCGCCCGCTTCTTGCTCTTCGCGCTTGCCGCCGCCCTGGGCTCCCGGGTGGTGCTCGGCTTGAAGCTCGGCTCCGAGATGACCGCCTACTGCGCCCTGCCGTTGCCGGCCCTGCTGGCCGCCGCCGGCGTGCTCGCCGCCGACCTCCTGGCGCCGCGGCTCCGCAACCCCGGCGCCTTCCGTTTCCGGCTCGCGGTGCTGGCCGCCGGTCTTGCCGGCCTGTGTCTCTTCCGCCTCGGCGCGCTCGCCTGGGGGCCGCACATCGTGCGCCTCGACACTCCCGCGGGCAGCCTGCGCTTGCCCTGGAAGGAGGCCAACGCGATCGACGGCACGCTGGACTACCTCGCCGGCCGCGCCCGTCCCGGCGACCGGCTGGCGAGCTTCCCGGAGGCAGGCTTCTTCAATTTCGTCACCGGCCTCCCCAACCCGCTACGAGAAGAGGAGATCTTCCCCGGGGTCCTCGGCGGCGGCCGGGAGGCCGAGGCGATCGCGCGCCTGCTCGCCACCCGCCCGCGCTTCGTCCTGCTCGCCAATCGCCCCACACCCGAGTTCGGTCCCCGCGCCTTTGGCGACGACTACGCCGCGAGCCTCTGGTCCGTCGTCGAGGACCACTACTCCCTCGCCGCCACCTTCGGCAACGCCGCCGAAGGCGCCCCGATCGGCGCCCGCCGCTTCTTCATCAGGATCTACGAGCTCGATCGCGCACCCGCCGCGCGATAGCGCAGAGGGGCGCCCGACTAGCACGCTGCCGCGTACGGCACTGCTGCGTGCCCGACGAGCACGCTGCCGCGTAGAGCGCTTCTTGCGCGCGCCCGCGCTCTGAGTGACTTGGTTATAGATAGATGAATAGCCATGATACTAAGAATTAGCTATCACTTGACAACTGCGGAACGATCTCGGAGGATACCGGCACCGTTGGTGAGACTTCCGGACCTGTCGACCCGCAATCGCGGACTGAGAGCAGCAGAGCCTGCGCCCGACTCTTCAGAGCGGAGCCCGGGAACTCCGGATGGCTGAAGACCGAGACCTTGACCCCCGCCAAGGCGCTGCCGTCGCGATTCTTGACCCTGCCGCGGATGACGGTGACGGTGCGCGGATC
>Ga0209118_1000369_pt1 | contig 25852 bp, 25 predicted proteins | sample BlaSpr_A8_Ref_M1_FD_187988 | JGI IMG/M metagenome (GOLD analysis project Ga0209118, IMG submission 187988) | Forest soil microbial communities from Thunder Bay, Ontario, Canada - Black Spruce, Ontario site 2_A8_Ref_M1 (SPAdes) (version 2) | ecosystem: Environmental > Terrestrial > Soil > Boreal...
GCGGCGAGCTTCATCTCGCGCCCGGCTTGCGCGAACTTGTTCCACGGGCAGGCGGCGAGGCAATCGTCGCAGCCGTAGATGCGGTTGCCGATGAGCGGGCGGAGCTCGCGCGGGATCGGGCCCTTGTGCTCGATGGTGAGGTAGGAGATGCAGCGCCGCGCATCGAGTTGGTACGGCGCCGGGAACGCCGCGGTGGGGCAGATGTCCAAACACGCGCGGCAGCTTCCGCAGTGGTCCGCTTCCGCCGCGTCGGCGGGAAGCTCGAGCGTGGTGAACAGGCTCCCAAGAAAGAGCCACGAGCCGTGCGCGCGCGACACGAGGTTCGTGTGCTTGCCCTGCCAGCCGAGACCGGCGGCGGCGGCGAGCGGCTTCTCCATCACCGGTGCGGTGTCGACGAAGACCTTCAGCTCGCCGCCGGCGTTGGCCACGAGCCACTGCCCGAGCCGCTTGAGCTTGCCCTTGATCAGCTCGTGGTAGTCGCCGCCCCGCGCATAGACCGAGATCGCGCCGGCGCTGCGTTGCATGAGCACCGCGCGCGGGTCCTCGTCGGGGCCGTAGTTGAGGCCGAAGGCGACGACGCTCTTCACCTCGGGCCACAGCGCCTGCGGGCTCGCGCGCCGCTCGCGCGTGCGCTCCATCCAGTCCATGTCGCCGTGGCTGCCGGCGGCGAGCCAGTCGCCGAGGCCGGCTTCTGCGCCGGCCGTGGCATTGGGACGCGTGACGCCGACCGCGTCGAAGCCTTCGGCGCGGGCGCGCTCGATGAGCGCCGCTTTGATCTCGGCGGGATTCAGAAGTCGAGGTCGGCGTACGACGCCGACGGCGCGAGGCCCGGCAGCACGTCGGCGAGCAACGGGCGGAACGCCGGGCGCGACTTCACCCGCGCGTACCAGATCTTTGCGTTCTCTTCCTCGTTCCATGGCACGTCGCCGAGATAGTCGATCACCGACAGATGCGCTGCCGCCACCAGATCCGCGTAGGTCAGCCGGTCGCCGGCGAGCCAATTCCGCGCGCGGGCCAGCCAGCCGATGTACTTTAGATGATAGCGGATGTTGGCGCGCGCCGCATGGATGGCGGAGGACTCGGGCGGGCCGCCGCCGCGCTCGTTCGGCATCAGGCGCTTGTAGATCTTCTCGCGCACCAGGAGGTCGCTCACCTCGGCGGCGAACTTGTCGGTGAACCAGCTGGCAATGCGCCGCACCTCGACGCGCGCCACCGGATCGAGCGGCATCAGGCGGTATTCGCCCATGCTCGCCCCGCGCGTCTCGTCGAGGTACTCGGCGATAACGAGCGCGCCGGGCACCGGCCAGTCCTCGTCGACGAGCACCGGGGTCGCGCCCGCCGGGTTGAGCGCGAGGAATTCCGGCCGCCGCTCCCAGGTGCGCTCCTCGACGAGCTCGGCCGTGATCGCGTATTCGCCGAGCGCGAGCCGGACGAAGCGGGAATGCGGGCAGAACGGATGGTGGAAAAGCTGCATTCGGGCGATTCGGCCGGTTTCTACACGGGGAACGGGGCAAGAGCCAGCACGGCGAAGCGGGCGATCATGGGGCGAAAGATGGAGAAGGCGGCGATTGCCGCGGCCCGCGGCCCGGGCGATCCTCGCCCGCGATTCGCCCCGCCTTTCCCGGAGCCGTCATGTTCGATCTCTTCAAGGCCTTGATCCTCGGCATCGTCGAGGGCCTCACCGAGTTCATCCCGGTCTCCTCCACCGGGCACCTGTTGCTGCTCGAGCACTTTTTCGGCTTCGACGACGACGACTTCGGCAAGTCGTTCGCTATTCTGATTCAGCTCGGTGCGATCCTGGCGCTCTTGTCTATCTATTTCACGCGCCTGTGGGCGCTGGCGACCGGGATGTTCACGAGCCCGGAGGCGCGACGCTTCGTGATCGGCGTGCTCATCGCATTCCTGCCCGCCGCCGTGATTGGGGCGATTGCCGGCGGCTTCATCAAGGCGGTTCTGTTCAACGTGTGGATCGTCTGCACCATGCTGGTGCTCGGCGGCTTTGTCCTCCTGTGGGTCGACCGGCTTGACCTCAAGCCACGCTACAGCGATGCGACCCGCTTCTCGCTGCCGATGTACCTCGTGGTCGGCATCGCGCAATGCACCGCCATGGTCCCCGGCGTGTCGCGTTCGGGGGCGACCATTGTGGCGGCGATGCTGCTCGGCGCCGACCGGCGCTCGTCGGCAGAATTCTCTTTTTGGCTGGCGATGCCGACGATGGTCGGCGCCTTCGCCTATGAATTGTTCAAGAGCCGCCATGACTTGGCTGGCGGCAACGTGCTGCTTATCGCGGTGGGCTTCGCCGCCTCGTTCATCTGCGGCTGGATCGTGGTGAAGACGTTCCTCGGCTACGTCCAGCGCCACAGCTTCGCGCTGTTCGCCTGGTGGCGCATCGTCGTTGGCACCGCCGGCCTCTTAGCGCTCGCGCTCACGCGCTGAATCGGGGAGCGGCTTCGAGAACTGCCCCGCCTTGCGGAAGCGCCAGAGGTAACTCGGCAGCACGGCGGCAAGCGCCGTCGGCGTGACGCCGAGGCCAAGCAACGTGCGGCCCTCGCGCGCCGCCTCGTCCGACACCACGGCGTCGCGCTCGAGCAGGCGCACCTGATCGCGGGTGAGCGGCGGAGTCGGCAGCCATTCGAGGAAGAATGCCTGGAAGCGCGAGAGCGCGAACGGTAGCGGCACGAGCAGGCGCTTGCGCCCGATCTCGCGCAGCATAAGCTGCATCAGCTCGCGGAAGGTCTTCACCTCCGGGCCGCCGAGCTCGTAGATGGTGCCGCCTTTGGCGCCGCCGTCGAGGGCAACGGCGACGGCTGCCGCCACGTCGCCGGCGAACACCGGCTGGAAGCGCGTGTGGCCCCCGCCGATGAGCGGCAGCGCCGGCGCGACGCGCGCCATCGACGCGAAGCGGTTGAAGAAATCGTCCTCGGGCCCGAACACGATCGAGGGCCGGAGCACGACCACGTCGGGCAGGGCGCTTAGCACCGCGGATTCCCCGGCCGCTTTCGTACGCGCGTAGGCGGAGGGCGCATCCGCATCGGCGCCGATTGCCGACACGTGCACGAGTCTCGCGCCTTGCGCGGCGGCGGCGCGCGCCACGGTCGAGGCGCCCTCGGCCTGGATCGCGGTAAACTTCTGCCGCCCGCGCTGGTGGAGGATGCCGACGAGGTTGACCACCGCGTCGGCGCCGTCGGCGGCCTCCGCGACGGAATCGGGAAAGCGCAGGTTCGTCTGCACCGTATGGATCTGGCCGACGCCGCCGAGCGGCTTCAGGTGCGACGCGAGTTCGGGCCGCCGCACCGCGACGCGGATGCGCCATCCCCGATTTGCCAGCGTCCGCACGACGTGGCGGCCGAGAAATCCGGAGCCGCCGTAGATCGTGACCAGACGATCGCTCGATACCGCCTCGGCCATGCTGCCTTTCCGTTTCCGGCCCGAGCCGGCCGGTGCGAGCGATACTCGATCGCCCGCGGCCCGTCCAGCAACGGCTTCGATTGACAAGGCGGAAGCCCAAGCTCTACCTGTCGCTCCCGGCCCAGGTGGCGGAATTGGTAGACGCACTAGTTTCAGGTACTAGCGGGTAACACCGTGGAGGTTCGAGTCCTCTCCTGGGCACCATCTTTTAACGGGACGAGGCCTATCGTGGCGGCGATTTTGGACAGGCACGGCTCCAGCGAATGACCATCCGCCTGCATCGTGGCGACCTTCCCGATCTCAAGGCCTACGGGGCCTCGGTCGCCGTCGACACCGAGACGCTCGGCCTCAATCCGCTGCGCGACCGGCTGTGTGTGGTGCAGCTTTCGCCCGGCGACGGCTCGGCCGACGTGGTGCAGATTCCGCCCGGCGAGATCGCGGCGCCCAATCTCGCCAAGCTCCTCGCCGATCCGAACCGGCTGAAGATTTTCCACTACGCCCGTTTCGATCTCGCCATCCTCTACCAGACCTTCGGCGTGATGCCGGCGCCCGCCTACTGCACCAAGATCGCCTCGCGGCTCGCCCGCACCTACACCGACCGGCACTCGCTCAAGGATCTCGTGCGCGAGATCGCCGGCCTCGATCTCTCCAAGCAGCAGCAGAGCTCGGACTGGGGCGCCGCCGAGTTGAGTGACGCCCAGGTCGCCTACGCCGCCGCCGATGTCCTGTATCTGCACGCGGTGAAGGAGCGCCTCGACGAGATGCTCGCCCGCGAGGGACGCGGCGAGCTCGCGCGCGCCTGCTTCGGCTTCTTGCCGACGCGGGTCGCGCTCGACCTGTCGGGCTGGGCGGCCGAGGACGTATTTGCGCATTCCTGAGCCCGGCGGCGGGCGCCACGCCGCTGGAAAGCCTTAAATTCCCTGCATTCTTCGCGCCTCTGGACCGGACGAGATGCGCAGCTTCCCCCGCCGTAGCCGAGCCGCCACGCTTCATGCCGGCGAGGAATCGTCCTCGCGCGACGGCGCTTTCCGCGCTGCCCGGCGCCACAGCCGGCTTGTGCGCTTCCTGCGCCGTGCACTGCCCGCGCTGACGCTCACCACTTGCGTCATCGTGTTCCTGTGGGTCTGGCTCGACCCGCTGCGCTTCGCCCACGGGCTCGGCTTCGATCTCGCGCGCCTCGTGCTTTCGGGCAACAAGCTGACCATGGAAGCGCCCAAGCTTTCCGGCTTCACCCGCGACGGACGCGCCTATTCGATCTCGGCGCGCGCCGCCGCCCAGGACCTGACCAAGCCGCACATCGTCGAGCTTTCCGACGTGGAGGCGCGGCTGTTGCAGCCCGACCGCAGCACCACCGAGCTCACCGCTAAGAGCGGCACGTATGATTCCAAGGAAGAGCGCGTCTATCTCACCGGCGGCATCAAGCTGAGCTCGACCGCCGGTTACAAAGGCGTGCTCAAGGAAGCCATGGTCGAGGTGCGCAAGGGCCGCGTGGTGTCGGAGCAGCCCGTAGATTTCGCCTTCAACGACGGCAACAACGACGGCACGATCCGCGGCGACCGCCTCGAGATTCAGGACAACGGTGCGCGCATCCGGCTTGAGGGCGGCGTCGTCATGACGTTCAGGATGCCACCGGAGGAGACGCCAGCGGCGTCTGCTGCGCCCGGCAAAGGAGCGGCGCGGTGATCCTGCGATCCGTCCTTTCGGCAGCGCTGATGCTCGGCGGCTTTGGCCTCGCCGACGTCGCGCGTGCGCAAGCGGCGAAGGAGCCGGCGGCGAAGCAAAAGGGCGGGGCGATTCCCGGCCCGATGCAGGGCTTCTCACGCAACCGCAAGGATCCGGTGAAGATCGAGGCCAACGCGCTCGAGGTCCGCGACCGCGACAAGACTGCCGTATTCATGGGCAACGTGGTCGTCGTGCAGGGTGAGACCACGCTGCGTTGTAGCGAGCTCAAGGTTTTCTACGAGGGCGATACGCTGACCGGCCAGACGCAGAAAGTGGCTGCCGCCGGCACCGCGGCGCAGCGCATTCGCCGTCTCGAGGCGGGCGGCGGCGTCATTATCACCGCCAAGGAGCAGAAGGCGACCGGCGACTCCGGCGTCTATGATCTGCGCGCCAATACCATGACGCTGAACGGTAACGTGGTGGTCACTCAGGGACAAAACGTGATGCAAGGCGACCGGCTGGTCGTCGAGCTCGGCACCGGCACGTCGCGCCTGGAGGCGGGCGGCAAGCCGGGACCGAACCGCGTTAAGGGATTGTTCGTGCCGAGCAACACGCGCGACGGTGGGACGCAGGAGCCGGTCAAAGGGCCAAATCCTCGTAACTAACAACCGCGAGTCGCGTTGCCATCGTCCGGCCCAGGGACTATCACCGGAGAGGCAACAAGCAGGAATTGGGCCATCTTTGCGCTGACAAGGGTTTGCGGCGCGACCGTGGAGACTGTGCGTGGGCGTTCTCTCCTGGCTCCGCCCGAAACGGGCGGAGGACACTGAACCGGCCGCCTTCGAGGGCGCCTGGCGCCTGGACCTTGATCCGTCCGAGCAGCGCCAGCCCCGGCGGGCGCGCGAGCCGCATCCGGCGCCGCGCGCGACCGCGCAGCGGGCCGCCGCCTCGGTTGCTCGCCGCGACGCGCCGCCGACGATCCCGCTTCCCGAAGTGCTTCCCGTTCCCGATCCGCGCGAAATCGCCCGCCGCGCGTCGCGCCGGCCAGCGCCACGCCTGCATTCCGGCGAGGGCTTTCTGGTCGCGACTGGGCTCGAAAAAAGCTATGGCGGCCGGCCCGTCGTCCATGACGTGAGCGTCGACCTCGCCCGCGGCGAGGTGGTCGGCCTGTTGGGCCCGAACGGCGCCGGCAAGACCACGGCGTTCTACATGATGATCGGACTGGTGCGCGCCGACGCCGGCACGATCGAGCTCGACGGCGTCGACGTCACCGCCTTTCCCATGTATCGCCGCGCCCGCCTCGGCATCGGCTACCTGCCGCAGGAGCCGTCGATCTTTCGCGGCCTCAGCGTCGAGGACAATATCCGCTCCGTACTCGAGGTGATCGAGCCGGACAAAGCCAAGCGCGAGCGCGAGCTCGACAATTTGCTCGACGAGTTCGACATCGCCGACAGGCGCAAGGTGCCCGCGATCGTGGTCTCCGGCGGCGAGCGCCGGCGCGTGGAGATCGCGCGCGCCATCGCCACCCGTCCGTCTTTCATGCTGCTCGACGAGCCGTTCGCCGGCATTGATCCGATCCAGGTCAACGAGATTAAGAAGCTCGTGCGCTATCTCGCGCGCCGCGGCATTGGCGTTCTGATCACCGACCACAACGTGCGCGAGACACTCGACCTCGTCGACCGCGCCTACATCGTGCACTCGGGCGAGATCCTCATGGAGGGAACGCCCGACGAGATCGTCGACAACCCCGACGTCCGCCACCTCTATCTCGGCCGGGAGTTCGAGCTTTAACGGATTGGAGGCGGCAGTTCGCTAGCCTCCGTCTGAACAGGAGTTAGACGCTGCCCTAGGGCGGCAGATTCCAATGGCACTTTCGCAGAAACTCGAGCTTCGCCAGGGCCAGGCCCTGGTCATGACGCCGCAGCTCATGCAGGCGATCAAGCTCCTGCAGCTGTCGCACCTCGATCTCGCCGCCTTCGTCGACGCCGAGCTCGAGCGCAATCCGTTGCTCGAGCGCGCCGAGCCCGAACGCTCCGAGGAGCCCGCCGCCGAAGTCGAAAGCGTGGCGGAATCTGGGGGTACCGGGGACGGGGAACGCGGCGAAGAGTGGCTCGGCGACAGTCTGGAGACGAGCCGCAGCGCCATCGAAGACAAGCTAGACACCGGCCTTGAGAACGTCTTTCCCGAGGACACGGCGACGTCGGAAGGGCGCGCCACGCCGCGCGACACGCCCGGGTATTCGGAGTGGGCGGGGGTCGGCGCCGGCGGGCGCGAAGGCGGCGACTACAATCTCGAGGCTTTCGTTTCCGCCGAGGTGACGCTCGCCGATCATTTGGCGCGCCAGTTGACGCTTGCGATCGAGGATCCGGTTCAGCGCATCATCGGCCAGTATCTCATCGATCTCGTGGACGAGGCCGGTTACCTGCGCGGCGACGTTGCCGGCATCGCCGAGAAGCTCGGGGCTTCCGCGTCCGACGTCGCCGCCACCCTCGATATCCTGCAAACATTTGATCCGCCCGGCGTGTGCGCGCGCGACCTCGCCGAGTGCCTGACGCTCCAGCTCAAGGAGCGGGATCGCTACGATCCGGCGATCGCGGCGCTGGTCGCCAACCTCGATCTTCTCGCCAAGCGCGACTTTGCCGGACTCAAGCGGGTGTGCGGCATCGACGAGGAGGATCTGGTGGACATGGTCGGCGAGATCCGCCGGCTCAATCCCAAGCCCGGCCTCGCCTTCGGCGGGGGCGCCGTGCAGCCGATCGTGCCCGACGTGTTCGTGCGCCCGGCGCCCGACGGCGGCTGGAACGTGGAGCTCAACGCCGACACGCTGCCGCGCGTGCTGGTGAACCAGAGCTATTACGCGCGGGTGTCGAAAACCACCCGCTCCGACAAGGAAAAGACGTTTCTCGCCGATTGCCTGCAGACCGCGACCTGGCTGACGCGCTCTCTCGACCAGCGGGCGCGCACCATCCTCAAGGTGGCGATCGAGATCGTGCGCCAGCAGGACGCCTTCCTGGTGCAGGGCGTGCAGCATCTGCGGCCGTTGAACCTGCGCATGATCGCCGACGCGATCAAGATGCATGAATCGACCGTCTCGCGGGTGACCGCCAACAAGTACATGGCGACGCCGCGCGGCATCTTCGAGCTCAAATACTTTTTCTCCTCGGCCATCGCCGCCGCCGACGGCGGCGCCGCGCATTCAGCCGAGGCGGTGCGCGATCGTATCCGCGAGATGATCGAAGCCGAGCAGGCCGAGGGTGTGCTGTCCGACGACACCATCGTGCAGAAGCTGAAGGAAGCGGGCGTCGATATCGCTCGGCGCACGGTCGCCAAATATCGCGAATCGATGCGCATCCCCTCGTCGGTGCAGCGCCGTCGCGACAAGCAGGCCGACGATTTCGCCTCTTGAACTGCGGATTTTTCGGCATTGACCGGGCCGGCCCCCGCTCTTATGGTCCCGCGCCATTCGCAAGGCCGGCACTACAAGTGCCGCGTATCTTGTCGGCCACGGATCATCCCACATGCCGCTCAGTGATCTGCTCGCCTCCAAGGCGGTCGTTTCCGCGCTCAAGGCGAGCGACAAGAAAGAAGCGATTCAGGGACTGGCGGCGCGCTTGGGCACGCTCATTCGCCGCGACGCGAACGAGATATTCGAGGTTCTGTTGCAGCGCGAGCGCCTGGGCTCGACCGGGATCGGCGGCGGCGTCGCCATCCCCCACGGCAAATTGCCCAAGCTCGACAAGCTCGTGGGCGTGTTCGCGCGCCTGGCGAAGCCGATCAACTTCGATGCCCTCGACGGCGAGCCGGTGGACCTCGTGTTCGCGCTGCTCGCGCCCGAAGCGGCCGGCGCCGATCACCTGAAGGCGCTTGCCCGCATTGCGCGGCTCCTGCGCGACCCGGAGGTAGCGGAGAAGCTCCGCACGGTTGTAGATTCAGATCAGATGTTTGCCGTGCTGACGGCGCCTGCCGCGGCCGCCTGAGAAATCCGCTTAGTGGACGCTGACGGTGTCGAGTTCGTGCTCGCGCGCATTGGCGACAGCCGCCTCGCGGCTGTCGGTGAGCAGGATCGGGGTGCCGTCGGCGGCATGGAGCGAGAACAGCCTGAGGCCGGGCGCGATGGCCGGCGCCTCTGGGAACAGGCTCCGCACGTCTTCCGATTTGACCGCGCGCACGTAGGCAATGCGCCCGCCGCCGAGCACGGCGAAGGCTTCCGGGGTCAAGACGGGCTCAACATGCGACTTCTGGTTCTCTGTCATCACTCGGACTCCTTGCCTGGTTACGCAGGCATGCACAAAGCCCTTGCTTGAAATGCGGCTTTGGAAGGCCCAATTGGCGGCGCCTTCGGCAGCTATATGGGAATGCCGCCCGTACGCCGCAAGTTTGGATAGCTACTGATGCGCCTAGCCCGGATTTCGGCCCTTGTTGTGCTCGCCCTCGCCGGCGGGTCAGCGGCCGCGCAGCCGCTGCACCCGAGCTCGCCGGCTTTCGTGCCGGCAGTGGCGGGACAAACGCAATGGCTTCCTTTTTCCCTGTTCGGCAACCGCGCGTGCAAGCGCCAGCCGGTCTTCCAGATCAACGCCGTGACGCTTGCCGAAGCCAAGGGCAAGATCGAGGTGCAGGTCGAAGCCGTCGCCGACACCGCGCTATGGACGGACCCGGCACTCGTGGCGCGGCAGGGGAGCCGCTCTCCGCGCACGGTCGAATTCGATTTTGTCGCCTGTCCGCCCGGCGGCTTCGTGGTGCAGGTATTGGCGCCGATCGCCGGGCGTCAACTAATCGAAGCGGCGCCGCGCGACGTCGATACGGTCATCGTGCATAGCCGCACGAATTCGATGACCGCACGCGTGAAAAACTTCTTGCGCTGATGTGCCCGCCGCCATCAGCGGCGGCGCAGAAAGCGAGGAAGTGGTGGAGCCAGGCGGAGTCGAACCGCCGACCTCTTGAATGCCATTCAAGCGCTCTCCCAACTGAGCTATGGCCCCGATTGCCGATTGCCGATTGACGAGTGAGCATCCGCGAGCGGACGCTCAGGTTTCCTCTTCTTTCTCCTCGACCCCCTCGCCGATGATGTCGGAGACGTCGCCCACCTCTTCCTCTTCCTGCTCGAGGAAGGTGGTGTTGTCCTCTTCGGGCGTGGCGATCTCGACCTCTTCCTCCTCGCCTTCGGCGCCGGCCACCTTCTTCTTGGCGCCGGTCGCCTCGGCCTCGGCCTCCTCCAGCGAGATCACCTCGGCGCCGGTGGGCTGCGGTAGGTCCACCTCCTCGGTGGGACGGGCCGGCGCAGGCGCCACGCGTGCCGCCGCGGCGGGAGCGGCCGCACGTGCGCTGGTCACGATTTGATAGACCGTCCCGCACTTGGGACAGACGATCGGATCGCGTGCGAGGTCGTAGAACTTTGCTCCGCAACTGGCGCAAACGCGCTTGGTGCCGAGCTCGGGCTTTGCCACGGCGGTCAATCCTCCGCTCAAAGGGGGCCTCCATTGGACTGCAGGTCGGAGCCTGTCAAGGTCGAAAATCGCGCGGCCGTCCGTTCGTGACGCAACGCCGGCTGCGTGCTAAAGCCCCGCCGCAGATACGAGAATCCGATGTCCGTCGCCCCGGCTGAAACCGCGCCCGCCTTGCATCCTGCAGTCGCCCGCAGCGGCGGCAAGCTGAAGGGCAGCATCCGCGTGCCCGGCGACAAGTCGATCTCGCACCGGGCGCTGCTGCTCGGCCTCCTCACGGTGGGTAAGACGACCATCGAAGGGCTGCTCGAGGGAGACGATATTCTCGCCACGGCGCGCGCCTGCGCCATGCTGGGCGCCAACATCGAGCGCAACGGTACCGGCGTCTGGCAGATTTCCGGCGTCGGCATCGGCTCGCTGCTCTCGCCCGTGGGCGCCCTCGACTTCGGCAACGCCGGAACCGGCACGCGGCTGATGATGGGGGTCGTCGCCGGCCATCCGATCGAAGCCGTGTTCGACGGCGATGCCAGTTTGCGCAAACGGCCCATGCGCCGGGTGCTCGACCCGCTCGCCCGCATGGGCGCCGAGGTGCTGGCGGAGACTGACGGAGGCCGTCTGCCGGTGCGGCTGCGCGGAGCGCGCGAGCCGATCCCCATCGTGTTCGAGAGCCCCGTCGCGTCGGCGCAGGTGAAGTCGGCGGTGCTCTTGTGCGGCCTCGCCGCACCGGGCGAGACCACGGTCATCGAGCGCGAAGCAACCCGCGACCACACCGAGCGCATGCTTGCGCATTTCGGCGCCGAGATCGTGACTAGCGATGACGGCGCCGGCCGGCGCATTCGCCTCAAGGGACGGCCCGAGCTCCGCGCCCAACGCCTGCGCGTACCGGCCGATCCGTCCTCGGCGGCGTTTCCGCTGGTGGCGGCGCTGATCGTCCCAGGATCGGAGATCGTCGTCGAAGGCATGCTCGCCAATCCCCTGCGCACCGGGCTTCTCACGACGCTCAAGGAAATGGGGGCGGAGATCGAGGAGATCGACCGGCGCGACCGTGGGCCGGAGCCCGTCGTCGACCTGCGCATTCGCGCGTCGCGGCTCCGTGGCGTCGAGGTGCCGGCGAGCCGCGCGCCCTCCATGATCGACGAGTATCCGGTGCTGGCAGTGGCCGCCGCCTTCGCCGACGGCACCACGGCCATGCGGGGGCTGGCGGAGTTGCGGGTGAAGGAATCCGACCGGCTGGCCGCGGTCGCCGCCGGTCTCGCGGCGAACGGCGTCGCCCACGAGATCGCCGGCGACGACCTGATCGTGCATGGCAGGGGCCGCGTGCGCGGCGGCGGCACCGTTGCGACCCATATGGATCACCGCATCGCCATGGCCTTTCTGGTCATGGGGCTCGCCAGCGACAGGCCGGTCGCCGTGGACGACGCCTCGTTCGTGGCGACGAGCTTTCCCGGCTTCGTCGAGCTCATGGGCAAGCTCGGCGCCGATCTCGGCCGATGATCGTCACCGTCGACGGGCCCGCCGCTTCGGGCAAAGGCACGCTCGCCCGCGCGCTGGCGCGGCACCTCGAGCTTCCGCATCTCGACACCGGGCTCCTCTATCGCGCTGTCGGCGCCGCCGTCATCGCCGCGGGCAAGCGCCCGGACGATCGCGCGGCCGCGGTGGCTGCGGCCCAGGCGGTCGATCTTGCCCATCTCGATGCCGGCTGGCTGTCCAGCAAGCACCTCGGCGAGGCGGCCTCGGTGGTCGCCGCCATTCCCGAGGTGCGCGCGGCGCTCCTCGATTTTCAGCAGGCCTTCGCGCGCCGACCCGGGGGCGCGGTCCTCGACGGCCGCGACACCGGTACGGTAATCGCGCCCGCGGCCGAGGCCAAGATCTTCGTCACCGCCGCGGCGGAGCGACGCGCGGAACGCCGCCATCGTGAGCTCGTGGCGCAGGGCGAGACCATCACACTCGACGAGGTACTCGCCGACCTCAAGCGGCGCGACGCCCGTGATGCCGGGCGGGCGATTGCGCCCCTGAAACCCGCGCCGGACGCGGTCTTGCTCGATACCACCGAGTTGGATATAGAAGCGGCGATCCGGGCCGCACTTGCCATCGTGGAGGCAGCCCGGGCGGGCCGAGGGCGCGGCTAACCGCACCCTCAGTGAGTTGGAGGCAAGCCCGCCCCGCCTTCCGTTTAGCGTCTCGGACCGTTCAATCGTTTCATTCGCATGGCCGTCGCCGGTCCGCAGGACCGCGCGTCCATGCGCAAGCATGCGAACCCCCTTCGAACCAGGAGATTCAATGGCCACCGCCACCGCCGCCGCCCAGCCGTCCCGTGAAGATTTCGCCGCCATGCTCGAGGAGTCCTTCGGTCACTCCGACCTGCAGGAAGGAAGCGTCATCAAAGGCAAGGTGGTCGCGATCGAAAAGGACATCGCGGTCATCGACGTGGGGCTGAAGACCGAGGGCCGCGTGCCCTTGAAGGAATTCGCGGGGCCCGGCCGCGAGGCGGCGCTCAAGGTCGGCGATGAGGTGGAGGTCTATCTCGACCGCGTCGAGAACGCGCTCGGCGAGGCGGTGCTGTCGCGCGACAAGGCGCGGCGCGAGGAGAGCTGGGGCCGGCTCGAAAAGGCGTTCCAGGCAAACGAGAAGGTCAACGGCGTTATCTTCAACCAGGTCAAGGGCGGCTACACCGTCGATCTCGACGGCGCCGTCGCGTTCCTACCGCGCAGCCAGGTGGACATCCGTCCGATCCGCGACGTTGGCCCGCTCATGCACCAGCCGCAGCAATTCCAAATCCTCAAGATGGATCGCCGGCGCGGTAACATCGTCGTGTCGCGCCGCACCGTGCTTGAGGAGACCCGCGCCGGCCAGCGCCAGGAGCTCGTCTCGAGCCTCGAGGAAGGCCAGGTGATCGACGGCGTGGTGAAGAACATCACCGACTACGGCGCCTTCGTCGATCTCGGCGGCATTGACGGCCTCTTGCACGTCACCGACATCGCCTGGCGGCGCGTCAATCATCCGACCGACGTGCTGAACATCGGCCAGACCGTCAAGGTCAAGATCATCAAGATCAACCACGAGACCCACCGCATCTCGCTGGGCATGAAGCAGCTGCAGGGCGATCCCTGGGAGGGCATCGAGGCGAAGTATCCGGTCGGTCAAAAGCTCAAGGGCCGCGTCACCAACATCACCGACTACGGCGCGTTCGTCGAGCTTGAGCCCGGCATCGAGGGCCTCGTGCACGTGTCGGAGATGTCGTGGACCAAGAAGAACGTTCACCCCGGCAAGATCGTTTCGACCTCGCAGGAGGTCGAAGTCGCCGTGCTCGAGGTCGATCCGGTCAAGCGCCGCATATCCCTCGGCCTGAAGCAGACGCTGGCCAATCCCTGGGAGCTGTTCGCCGAGAAGAACCCAGTGGGCTCCACCGTCCAGGGCGAGGTCAAGAACAAGACCGAGTTCGGTCTCTTCCTCGGCCTCGACGGCGAGGTCGACGGCATGGTTCACCTCTCCGATCTCGACTGGAACCGGCCGGGCGAGCAGGTGATCGAGGAATACAACAAGGGCAATCAGGTGAAGGCGGTTGTTCTCGACGTGGACGTGGAGAAGGAGCGCATCTCGCTCGGCATCAAGCAGCTTTCGGGCGATCCCTTCGCCCAGGCCGGCGACCTCAAGAAGGGTGCCGTCGTCACCTGCGAGATCACCGAGGTGAAGGAGGCCGGGCTCGAGGCCAAGATCGTCGGCACCGATCTCACCACCTTCATCAAGCGCTCCGAGCTCGCCCGCGACCGCTCCGAGCAGCGCACCGAGCGCTTCGCCGCCGGCGAGAAGATCGACGCCCGCGTCACCATGTTCGACCGCCGCGCCCGCAAGGTCTCGGTGTCGATCAAGGCCCTGGAGATCGCCGAGGAGAAGGAGGCGGTCGCCCAATATGGCTCCTCCGACTCCGGCGCGACGCTGGGCGACATCCTGGGGCCGTCGCTGAAGCGGCAGACGGACAAGAAAGAGTAAAGCGTTCCGCGCTGAGGCCGGTCCCCGCAGGCTTTGTCGGGGCCGGCCCGCGCGCCGGGTGTCTTGATCGCGCCACGAAACGGGCATTAGTTGCGCCGGCGTGGCGCGATCAGCGCCCGCACGGAGGAGATGCCATGTCCCTCGATGTGGATTCGATTGTCGATCGCCGCCGTTTGCGGCGGAAGATTACGTTGTGGCGCGTGGTCGCTGTGGTCGGGGTTGTCATTGCCATTGCCGCGATCCTCGGCGCCGCCGGCGGCACCAAGATCGTGGCGCAATCGAGCGCGCACGTTGCGCGCGTCAACATCGGCGGGCTCATCCGCAACGACCGCGACCGGCTCGAGCTGCTCGACGACATTTCCAAGTCGGGCGCGAAAGCCGTGATCCTGTCGATCGACAGCCCCGGCGGCACGGTCGCCGGCTCAGAGGCGCTTTACAACGGCATCCGCCGCTTGAGCGAGAAGCTGCCGGTGGTGGCGGTGATCGAAGGCGTCGGCGCCTCTGGCGCGTATATCACCGCACTCGGCGCCGAGCGCATCTTTGCGCCGCGCAACGCGCTGGTCGGTTCGATCGGCGTCATCTTCCAGTTTCCCAACTTCTCGCAGCTCTTGAAGACAGTGGGCGTCGAGGTCGAAGAGGTAAAGTCGTCGCCACTGAAGGCGGCGCCCAACGGCTACGAGCCGACGAGCCCCGAGGCGCGCGCCGCGATCAAGAGCCTGATCGACGACAGCTACAGCTGGTTCAAGAACCTGGTGAAGGAGCGCCGGGCGCTGGATGACGCCCTGCTCGCGCGTGCCGCCGACGGCCGCGTCTATACCGCAGCGCAAGCGCTGCCGCTCAAGCTCGTCGACGAGATCGGCGACGAGCGCGCCGCGCGCGCATGGCTCGCCGCCAACAAGAACGTTTCCGCCGATTTGCCGGTGCGCGAATGGAAGAACCGGAGCTTCGCCTCGGAGTTCCGCTGGCTCGGTGTCGCGAGCAACGTCGCCGAGGGTCTCGGCCTGCCGGTGCTCGCCCAGCTTCTTGGCGGCCCGTTCATGGCAAACCGTGTCCAGCTTGACGGGTTACTGGCCATCTGGCAGCCTTCGCTCACCAATTGATCGAGGCCAACTCGTTCGGATCGTTCACATTTTCCGCTGGGGGCGGCGGGCTGCATGATCAAGTCGGAGCTCGTACAGCGGATCGCGGAAGCGAATCCGCATCTTTATCAGCGCGACGTCGAGAACATCGTCGACGCCGTGCTCGACGAGGTCACCGCCGCGCTCGCCCGCGGCGACCGCGTCGAGTTGCGCGGCTTCGGCGCCTTCTCGACCAAGAGCCGGCCGGCGCGCATGGGCCGCAATCCGCGCACCGGTGCGCAGGTACGCGTCAACGAGAAGATCGTTCCGTACTTCAAGACCGGCAAGGAAATGCGCGAGCGGCTGAACCGTCCGCGGCGCTAATCGTCGGTTTCGCGATCAGCGGGAGTCTTGATCGATGCGCAGACTCTTCGTCTGGGCCATACTCCTTCCGCTCGCAGTCGTCATTCTCGTGTTCGCGGTGGCCAACCGAACGTCGGTGACGATCTCGTTCGATCCCTTTTCAGCGACGGCGCCCGCCTACGCGGTGACGGTTCCCTTATTCCTCGTGATGTTCGTGGCGCTGATCCTGGGCGTGATCGTGGGGAGCTTCGCCATGCTGCCGCGCCAACTCCACTGGTGGCGCGCCGCGCGGCGGGCGGAGCGGGAAGCCGAACGCCTCCGGGCCGAGATGGAAGCGACTCGCATCGTCGGCGAGGAGCCGCCCGCGGTGAACTCGCTCGCGCCGTTCGAGCGGCGCATCGGTATCGGGTGAAGCCCTCGAAAAGCCCGAAGAATCGGGAATAGTCGGCGCTTGCCGCGGACGTGGACAACCCTTTGCCGGCGTGTCATCGAACAGCAATGATCGAGATCAAGATCTGCGGGATCAATCACCGGACCGGCCTCGACGCAGCACTTGCGGCGCGCGCCGAGTTGATCGGGCTCGTGTTCTTCTCGCCGAGCCCGCGGGCGCTCACGCCCGAAGCCGCGGCGCGGCTTGCCTCCGTCGCGCGCGGCCGCGCGCGCGTGGTGGCGCTCGTGGTCGATGCCGACGATGTGCTTTTGGGCGAGATCGCCGAGAAGGTCGCGCCGGACTTTCTCCAGTTGCATGGCAACGAGCCGCCGGCGCGGGTGGCCGAGGTGCGGGTTCGTTTTGGCCGCCCGGTGATCAAGGCCATGCCGGTCTCCGTGCGAAGCGATCTCGCGGCGCTTGCGGCCTACGAAGCGGTGGCGGAGCGCATCTTGTTCGACGCTAAGCCGCCTCGCGACGCCACGCGTCCCGGCGGTCACGGCCAGCCGTTCGACTGGAGCCTCGTCGCCGGCATCAAGCGCCGGCGCCCGGTCATGCTGTCCGGCGGCCTCGACCCGGGCAACGTCGCTGACGCGATCCGCGCCGTGCGCCCCGATGGCGTCGACGTTTCCTCCGGCGTCGAAAGCGCGCTCGGCGTCAAGGATCCGGTCAAGATCCGGGCGTTTGCCGACGCGGCGCGGGCGGCCGCGTCGCTCGCCGCCAGCCGGGAGAAGGTGTCGTGAACGCGCCGCGGCGGAACAGCCTACGTGCCGGCCCCGATGAGCGCGGCCACTTCGGCATCTATGGCGGCCGCTTCGTGGCCGAGACGCTGATGCCGCTCGTGCTCGAGCTTGAGCGCGCCTATGCCAAGGCCAAGGACGATCCCGCCTACCAGGCCGAGCTCAAGAGCTTCCTTACGCACTACGTGGGCCGCCCCAGCCCGCTCTATTTCGCCGAGCGTCTCACCGCGCATCTGCGCGGCGCCAAGATTTATCTGAAGCGCGACGAGCTCAACCACACCGGCGCCCACAAGATCAACAACGTGCTGGGACAAATCCTGCTCGCGCGACGCATGGGCAAGAAGCGCATCATCGCCGAGACCGGCGCCGGCCAGCACGGGGTCGCCACGGCGACGGCCTGCGCGCGCTTCGGCCTCGAGTGCATCGTCTACATGGGCGAAGTCGACGTGGAACGGCAGAAGCCCAACGTCTTCCGCATGAAGCTCCTCGGCGCCGAGGTGCGGCCGGTGAGCGCCGGCTCGCGCACGCTCAAGGACGCCATGAACGAGGCGCTGCGCGACTGGGTGACGAACGTGGAGACCACGTTCTACTGCATCGGCACTGTCGCCGGCCCGCATCCGTATCCCGCCATGGTGCGCGACTTCCAGGCGATCATCGGCAACGAGACGCGCGAGCAATTGCACGCCGCCGAAGGCCGCCTGCCGGATTCTCTCGTCGCCTGCATCGGCGGCGGCTCCAACGCCATCGGCCTGTTCCATCCCTTCCTCGACGAGCCGTCGGTGGAGATGTACGGCGTCGAGGCGGCGGGCCACGGCATCGCCACCGGCCAGCACGCGGCCTCGATCGGCGGCGGTCGGCCCGGCGTGCTGCATGGCAACCGCACGTATCTGCTCATGGACGACGACGGGCAGATCAAGGAGACCCACTCCATCTCCGCCGGCCTCGACTACCCCGGCATCGGGCCCGAGCATTCCTGGCTGCACGACATGAAGCGCGTGACGTTCCTCAGCGCCACCGACGCCGAGGCGCTCAACGCTTTCCAGCTCCTGTGCGCGCTCGAGGGCATCATTCCGGCGCTCGAGCCGGCGCACGCGCTCGCCAAGGTGATCGAGCTTGCGCCGAAGAAGCCCAAGGACCATCTCATGGTGGTCAATCTCTGCGGCCGCGGCGACAAGGACATTTTTACCGTCGCGGAGCACCTGGGGGGCAAGCTGTGAGCTCCCGCATCGACGCACGCTTCGCCGCGCTCGCGCAGGAAGACCGCGCCGGGCTCGTGACCTTCGTCACCGCCGGCGATCCCGACCACGACACCTCGCTCGCGATTCTGAAAGCGCTGCCCGAGGCGGGCAGCGATCTGATCGAGATCGGCGTGCCGTTCACCGATCCCATGGCCGACGGCCCGGCGATCCAGGCGGCGGGCCTGCGCGCCTTACGCGGCGGCCAGACATTGAAGAAGACGCTCGCCATGGTGCGCGCGTTCCGCAAAACCGATGCCGACACGCCCGTCGTTCTCATGGGCTACTACAATCCGATCTATGTGTATGGCGTCGGACGCTTTTTACCGGACGCCATTGCCGCCGGCGTCGACGGCCTCATCGTGGTGGACTTGCCGCCCGAGGAGGATGAAGAGCTGTGCCTGCCGGCGCTGAAAGCCGGGCTCGCCTTCATCCGCCTGGCGTCGCCCACCACCGACGACAAGCGGCTGCCCGCGGTGCTCAAGCACACGTCCGGCTTCGTCTATTACATCTCAATCACCGGCATCACCGGTGCCGCGATCCCCGATCCGAACCGGGTGATGGCCGCGGTCGCGCGTATCAAGCGCCACAGCAAGCTGCCTATCGCCGTGGGCTTCGGCGTCAAGACCGCCGACCAAGCACGCGCCATCGCCCGCGGCGCTGACGCGGTGGTCGTAGGCTCGGCGCTGGTGGAGGCGGTGCGCTTGAGCCTTGACGCGGACGGCCGGGCGACGCCAAAGACCGTCAGGGCCGTGACCGGACTCGTGAGCGAGCTTGCCGCCGGCGTGCGTGCGGCGCGCCGGGTGGCGGCGGAGTAGGAGGCACTCGTGAACTGGATCTCCAACGTCGTTCGGCCGAAGATCCGCAACTTCCTGCAGCGCAAGGACGTGCCGGAGAATCTCTGGATCAAGTGTCCCGAGACCGGTCAGCTCGTTTTCCACAAGGACGTTGAGGCGAACCAGTGGGTGATCCCGAACTCCAACTACCACATGCGCATGGGCGCGGCGCAGCGGCTGAAGTCCATCTTCGACGGCGAAACGTGGCTCGACATTGCGCTGCCCGAAGTGGCGATCGATCCGCTGAAATTCCGCGACGAGCGGCGCTACGTCGACCGTCTCAAGGACGCCCGCGCCAAGACCGGCCTCAAGGACGCGGTCAAGCTCGGCCTCGGCCGGCTCGAGGGCCTGCCGGCGGTGATCGCCGTGCAGGATTTCGATTTCATGGGCGGCTCGCTCGGCATGGCGGCCGGTGAGGCCGTGATCAAGGGGTTGCAAACCGCTGTCGAGAAGCGCACGCCCTTCATCCTGTTCGCCGCCTCCGGCGGCGCTCGCATGCAGGAGGGCGTATTCTCACTCATGCAATTGCCGCGCACCACCATCGCCGTGGAGCGCCTGCGCGAGGCGAAGAAGCCCTACATCGTCGTGCTGACCAATCCCACCACCGGCGGCGTCACCGCGTCCTACGCCATGCTCGGCGATGTGCACATCGCCGAGCCCGGCGCGCTCATCGGCTTCGCCGGGCCCCGCGTCATCGAGCAGACCATCCGCGAGAAGCTGCCCGAGGGCTTCCAGCGCGCCGAGTACCTGAAGGAGCACGGCATCATCGACCTCGTGGTGCACCGCCACCAGCTGCGCCCGACGCTGGCGCGGCTTTGCCGCCTCCTCACCAAGGCCCCGCCGACCCCGCGGCTGCCGGCGCCTCCGGTCGCCGCGTGAGCGCGAGACCGGCCCGCTCGCGCGAGCCGCTTGACGCGCTGATCGCGCGCCTGGTCTCGCTGCATCCAAAGAAGATCGATCTTTCGCTCGGCCGCATCGAGCGGCTGCTCGGGCAGCTCGGCAACCCACAGCGCCGGCTTCCGCCGGTGATCCACGTGGCGGGAACCAACGGCAAGGGCTCCACTATCGCGTTCCTGCGGGCGATCATGGAAGCCGCCGCCCTCGGCGTGCACGTCTATACCTCGCCGAGCCTCGTGCGCTTCCACGAGCGCATCCGGCTCGCCCATCCCGGCGGCGGTCGGCTCGTGGACGACGACGCGCTTGCCGATGCGCTCGCCACCTGCGAGCGGGTCAATGCCGGCGAGCCCATCACCGCCTTTGAGATTGGCACCGCCGCAGCGTTTCTTCTGTTCGCCGGCCGTCCGGCTGATGCGCTCTTGCTCGAAGTCGGTCTCGGCGGCCGCCTCGACGCCACCAACGTGATCGAGCGGCCGGCGGTCACCGTGATTACGCCGATCTCGATCGACCACACCGAGCATCTCGGCTCGACGCTTGCGGACATCGCGGGGGAAAAGGCCGGCATCCTGAAGCGCGGCGTGCCCGCGGTGGTGGCGCGGCAGGACGTCCGCGCGCTCTCGGTGATCGAACGCGCGGCTGCCCGGCTGCAAGCACCGCTCCTCGTCGCCGGCGAGCATTGGACCGCCCACGAGGAGGGCGGCCGGCTGGTGTTTGCCGACGAAGCCGGGCTTCTCGATCTGCCACGGCCGCGGCTCCTCGGCCGCCATCAGGTCGAGAATGCGGGGCTCGCCGTCGCCGCGATGCGTGCCACGCGCGCCTTCGACATTCCGGCCGCGGCCTACGAGGCGGGCATGCGCGAGGTGCAATGGCCGGCGCGCATGCAGCGCTTGAGTAGCGGCCGGCTCGTGCAGAAGCTTCCGCGCGGCAGCGAGTTGTGGCTCGACGGCGGCCATAACGTCGCCGGCGCCGTTGCCACGGCGGCGGCCATCGTCGAGCTTGAGGAGCGCGTGGCGCGCCCGCTCGTGCTCGTCGTCGGAATGCTGGCAAGCAAGGACGCGGAAGGCTTTCTCGCCTGCTTCAGCGACCTCGCGCGACACGTGTTCGCCGTGCCGGCGCCGGGCGAGGCGGCGCGGCCGGCGGCCGAGATCGCGGTGGCGGCGGCGCGGGCGGGTCTCGCCGCTGACGTGGCGTCGAACGTGGAGGAGGCGCTCACGCGCGTCGCCGCGCTCGAACTGGAAACGTCGCCGCGGGTGCTGGTGACGGGCTCGCTTTATCTCGCGGGCGAGGTGCTCATGCGCAACGGCACGCCGTCCGCTTGAGGCGCAAAGTCAGGGCGCAGTCAAATCGCGCCGTGAATCCACTGGACGATCTTGGCCTTGGGCAGGGCGCCGATCTGGCGGGCGGCCATGGCGCCGTTCTTGAAGATCATCAGCGTCGGGATCGACATGATGCCGTACTTGGCCGCGGTCGCCGGATTCTCGTCGACGTTGACCTTCACGACCTTGAGCTTGCCGTGCAGCTCGCCGGCCACCTCGTCCACGATGGGTGAGATCACGCGGCAGGGGCCGCACCATTCGGCCCAGAAGTCCACCAGCACCGGCTCCGCAGATTTCAGCACGTCGGCTTCGAAGGACGAATCACTTGCTTTGGCGACGGCCATGAGAACCTCTGCGGGAGTTGAAAATCGGGGGGTGGGGGTCCGACGGGACGCAGAACCTAGGTATGGCGGGTAGGGCGGTCAAGTCGTCTTACGTGGTGGTGCGCTTCAGCGCTGCGTCGAGAACATGGCTGGAAACGGGGTGAATGGCGGGCCCGCTGGTATAGACCAAACTTGCCCGTACGGGTTTTCCGAACATCCGCTTGACCGCGGCCCGGTAGAGCGCGAGCTGCGCGAGATGCGGCTGCGGCACGTCCTCCGCCCGGGCGGGCGGGCGTGCGTCGGTCTTGAAGTCGGCGATCAGCACCGCATCTTTCGTTACCGCCAGGCGGTCGATGCGGCCTGCGATCTCGATGGTCTCCCCATTCTCCGCCGCGATGCGGGCGAGAATCGGGACCTCGCCGCGGCTCGCGGGTCCGAACAGGTCCGCCGCTTCCTTGCTCTCCAGCACCGCCATCGCCTCGTCGGCGAGCCCGGTGCGCAGCGCCGCGTCGATCTCGCGTCCGGCTGTCGCGAGAAAGCGCTCGGCGGCCGCGCGTCGTCGGTCGCCGGCGAAAGCGGGCAGGTATTGCAGCAGGGAATGCACGAGCGCGCCGCGCGTGAGCGGGTCGAGGCCGCTGCCCGCTCCCGGCGTCGGCTGCGTCCGCTCGGCGAAGACGAGCGACGAGGGACGCACGCGCCGCGGCGCCAGCATCGCCGCCGACGCCGCCTTATCGATCCATGCAGGCAGCGCGATCGCCGGTGCTGCGGCCGGCGCCCGAGCGCTTGTCGCGTGCGCCGTGGTGCCGCGCCAGCGCCACACCTTCTCGTCGCTGTAGGGCACCTCTACCTGCCCGAGGTCACCCTTCAACGCTTCGCGCACGAGCCGATACCAACAGCCCGGCTTGAGGCCGCTCTTCGCGTGTTGCGCCGTTTCGTAGCCGCACACCACGAGGGCGTCCGCGGCCCGCGTGAGCGCCACGTAGAGGAGCCGGCGATATTCGTCGTCGCGGGCGTCCTGGGCCACCTTGCGGGCAGCGGCGAGGGCGGTGGAATCGAGTTTGGCGTTCAGCGCCCACACCGGCGCTTGCGGCGCTTCCAGCGGCGTGCCCGGCACCGGCAGGTGCAGGAGCTTCGGATCGTGGCGGGCGTCGGGGACGGAAGTGGTGTCGGCAAGCACGACCACCGGCGCTTCGAGGCCCTTGACGCCGTGGGCGGTCATCACCCGGATCGCGTCGCTCGCCACCTCCAGATCGCGCTTCACCTCGCCGCCGGCGCGCCGCAGGTGCGCCAGGAATGCGGCGAGCGTCGGCGTGTCGCGGCTCTCGAAGGCAAGCGCGCGCGAGAGAAACTCGTCGACGGCGTCGGCCGCCTCCTGGCCGAGCCGGGCGAGCAGGCGCTTGCGTCCGCGGTCGCGGCCGAGCACGCGGGCATAGAAATCGAAGGGCGGCAGCCCGCGCGCCTCGGCGCGCCAGTGCGCGATCAGCGCCGATGCCTCCGCTAAGGTCGGATCGTCACGCGCCGCGAGCGCCGCGGCGAGCGTTCCCGGCCGACCGTGGGCGAGACCAAATAGTGCCTCCTCGGAGAGCCCAATCAGCGGGCTCTTCAGCGCGCTCGCGAGCGCGAGATCGTCCGCCTCGAGCAAGAGCGCGTCGCCGAGCGCGATCAGATCCTGCACGGCGATGTGCTCAGTGAGCACGAGCCGGTCGGCGCCGGCCACGGGCAGCTTCGCCTGCTTCAGCGCCCGCAAGATCGCCTCGAACAGCGGCCCGCGCCGCCGCACCAGGATAATGACGTCACCCGCCCGCGGCGCGCGCCTGTCCTCGCCGACGCTGATCCCGCCCGCGAGCCAGTCAGTAACGGCCCTCGCGATGCGGGCGGCGAGCTTGACCTCGGGACTCTGCTCGCTCCGCACGTTGAGTGGCGCGTACCAGGCGAGCTCGCTCTCGTCGTCGGCGTCGGGCTTCGTCGTTTCCCAGACTTCCACCAGCGCCGGCGCTTTGTCGCGGATCGCCTCGTGCGGGTGAGGCTCAGGATCGCTGCTCAGGCTGCGATAAATCTCTTCCCGCGCGAAGATCGTGTCCACGGCGCCCAGGATCGGCGGCGCCGAGCGAAACGAGAAATTGAGCCGCACGGGATGAAAGGCGGCGCCAATAGTATCGGCGCGAGAACGGAATGCGCGCTGCATCTCATCGAAGCGTTTCGGGTTCGCCCCCTGGAAGCTGAAGATCGACTGTTTCTCGTCGCCCACGGCAAAAATCGTGCGGATACGGTCTTCACGCGCGCCGCGTCCGGCAAAGAATTCCTCCGCGAGCTTCTCGATTACCTGCCACTGTTCCGGGCTCGTGTCCTGTGCCTCATCGACCAAGATGTGGTCGACGCCGCCATCGAGCTTGTAGTGCACCCAGGCGGAGTCCTGATTTTTCAGGAGGTCGACGGTCTTGCTCACAAGATCGTCGTAGTCGAGAAGCCCGCGCGCGTTCTTTTCCGCCTCGTAGTTGGCGATAGCGGCGGCGGCGAGCGTGATGAGCGCGCCCGTCCGCTCGCGCGCCATGGCAGCGCGACGCTTGTCGGCCAGTCCATGCATCCGGTCGCGCTCGTCAAGCAGGCGCGTGAACAGTGCGGGGGTCTTCGCCCGCACGGCTGCGCTGCCGAAGCCGCCGTCCTTGCGTGGTTCGCCCTCATCGGTGATGAAAATGGAAATGTAGTCGTCAATCGGTCCGGCAATGGCCGCAGCCAGGGCCTTTCCGCAATTCGTCGCGTTGCCACCAAGAGGAAGAAGTGCTGCGGCCACGCTCGGCCATTCGGACCGCGGCAGATTCGGACCGTTGAGGATTTCCGATTCTACGGCCACGAGCGTTTCCTTTGGATCGAGCCTGAGAGCCGCCGCGAGTTTCCGGTCTGTATCCGGGTAAAACGCTATAAAATGCAATAGTTTATGGCGATCGCGGATGGCTTCGTTGAGCGCCGCCGTAATGCCGTGGTCGGAAACCGCGGCAACCGCCGTCGCGAGTGCCTGCCCGAGCGGCGACCGCCGGTCGTTGGCCGCGGCGACCAGCACGTCGTTGCGTGCACGCGCGAGCAGGTCCGCCTCGCCCGTTTCCTCCAGCACCTCGAAGCCTGCCGGCACCCGCGCCTCATAGGGGAACTGGTGCAACACCCGGTCGCAGAAGGCGTGGATGGTCTGTACCTTGAGCCCGCCCGGAGTCTCCAGCGCCGCGGCGAACAGACGCCGCGCTACGCCCCGCCGTTCGGGCGAAGGCGGTACATTGTCGATGGTCGCGAGTTCCTCGTCGAGCTCGTTGTCGTCGAGACGGATCCAAGCGGCGAGGCGGTCGAGCACGACGTTCGCCATGTGCGCGGCGGCCGCCTTGGTGAACGTAAGGCAAAGGATCTTCGCCGGCGGCACGCCGGCAAGCATGAGCTTGATCGCGCGCAAGGCGAGCACGTAAGTCTTGCCCGAGCCGGCGTTCGCCGAAACCCAGGCCGAGGCCGCCGGGTCCGAAGCGCGCGCTTGCTTCTCCCGGGTTGTGGCAGGGACCGGATAGGGCTTCACCACTCGTCTTCTCCCACTACCGACCACTCCTTGACGCGCGCGAGATGGTCATAGGTGCCATAGCGCAGACGCCACTTCGGCCGGGGTACGGAGTGATAGGCTTGATCCGGCCGCGCGAATTCACCGATAAGTTTCTTCAGTTCCACAAGACTTCGCTCGGCAAGGTCGTCGAGAGTCTTGATACCTAGACGCTCGGCGGTCCTACTGGCCGGCTGTTGGGAGAGATCGAATTTTACGATCTTGCCCGGCGGGATTCCGCCGGAAAGCCTGATTACCACCATCTGTGAAATGGAAGTGTTCGCCTTGATTCCATCGAAGCCGCCGTGCCGCACGATCGCCGCTTCCAGCGGCAGCTGCGGCGCAAGGCCCACCATCGCTTCGGTCACCCCGGGCGGTTCGCCGGTCTTGTAGTCCACGACGGCCACTGAGCCGTCGGTCAAGAGATCGATTCGGTCGGCGCGGGCCGAAAGCGTGAAGTGCCCGGCGCCAATCTCGATCGCAATGCGCCCCGAGGTCTCGACAAGCACGCCGGCAAGGTTCTCGCGGCGCTCGCCCTCGTGACTTAGGAACCATTCCGCCACGCGCTCGAAGCGTGGCCACCAC
>Ga0209118_1000370_pt1 | contig 25847 bp, 22 predicted proteins | sample BlaSpr_A8_Ref_M1_FD_187988 | JGI IMG/M metagenome (GOLD analysis project Ga0209118, IMG submission 187988) | Forest soil microbial communities from Thunder Bay, Ontario, Canada - Black Spruce, Ontario site 2_A8_Ref_M1 (SPAdes) (version 2) | ecosystem: Environmental > Terrestrial > Soil > Boreal...
TATTCTCCTGATCCCTCTCTGGGTTCGTATTTGAATCGCGACGATCAGGACACCGTTACCGTGACGGCGAGAGAGGACCCGAGCGGAGCGGGCCGGCACTGCCGGCCGAGGCACCCAGTTTACGAGATCGACACGCCCGGCGTCTTTTCGGCCACGATGTCGCTACGCCATGAACGTCCTCGTCACCGGCGGAACGGGCGCGCTCGGACGCCACGTCGTCACCCTGCTGCGCAACTCCGGTCATCGGGCGCGCATCCTCAGCCGCCATCCGAAAGGACACGTTGACGCGGTCCAGGGCGACCTCGCCACCGGCGCCGGGCTCGTCAAAGCCGTGGCCGGGATGGACGCCATCATCCACGCCGCAACCCAGCTCACGAAGCTCAAGGCGACCGACGTCGTCGGCACCCGCCGCCTCCTCGCCATGGGCCGCGAGGAAGGGATCAAGCACGTGGTCTACATCTCGATCGTCGGCATGGAGGACGTCGCCTACCCCTATTACAAAGCCAAGCTCGCCGCCGAGGCCGTGGTCAAGGAGAACATCGTGCCCTGGTCGATCCTGCGCGCCACTCAGTTCCACACGCTCATGGAGACGTTCCTGGGTGCGTTCTCAAAGCCGCCGCTAATCGCGGCCGTCCCATTCAACTGGCAGTTCCAACCGGTCGACCCGAGCGAAGTGGCAGCAAAGCTGGTAGAGGTCGTCACAAGAGACCCCGCCGGCATGCTCCCCGATTTCGGCGGCCCCGAGGTAAGAGACTTCAAAGGCATCGCCACCTCCTGGCTCAAGGCGCGAAAATCGACCAAGCGATTGGTCAACCTACCCATGCCGATGATCAGGTTCAGCCGCCAGTTCGCCGAAGGGCGCCTGCTCTGCCCTGATCACAAGGACGGCAAGATCACGTTCGAGCAGTACCTCGCGGACAAGTACCCCCAATGAACCGATACGTCGATCGCTTCGGCAGAACCGGCTTTGCGGCCCTCACGAGCCTCATCTGGTTCCTGCCCATGGCCGCCTGGGCCGGGTCGTCCGACCTCTCGCCCATCGACAAGACCGCGTATCCATGGGTCGCGCTCTCGATCGGAATCGTGATGTTCGCTATCTGGCTCGTGATCCTCACCCGACTCGCCCGCATCCCCGTTACGCCTCGCCAGCGCCGCCTCGACATCGCCCAGATGTCCGCGTCGGAGAAGCGCTGGACGCTGGCGCTCGTCGCCTTCGGCGCCGGACTGATCGCCTGGCTCAACGCCGCCGCCACAGTCGACTGGGCTCCGCTAACCCAAGCGGTCAGCTCCGGCAAGCCCGGCCCGATCCTCTTCGCAGCAGTCCTGGCCGCCTTCTTCGCCGCCATGGTCACCGGCGTGGTGTTCAGCTGGCGAAAGGCCCGCCAGGCCTTCCGGAGGAGGAAATCCGCAACCCTCCTGGAATAGTTGATTGCGCAAGCAAGTATCGATCAGTAGTCGAGAACTAACTTCCAGGAGGAATCACATGGTCAAGTACGAGATCGATCAGGCGCACACGCATTTTGGATTTACCGCCAAGCACCTTGCCGTATCGACGGTGCGTGGACGGTTCAACAAGTTCGAAGGCTTTTTCGAGGGGCCCGACGACGACTTCACCAAGGCCCGCGGCGAGGTCAAGGTTGAAGTCGCCAGCCTCGAGTCGAGGAGCGACCAGCGGGACACGCACCTTCGCTCAGCCGACTTCTTCGACGTCGAGAAATACCCGTATATGACATACCGGATCACCGGCATCGAGCCGGTCGACGATGAGAACTTCCGCGTGCTCGGCGAGCTGACGGTCAAGGAGATCACCAAGCCGCTCGTGCTCGAGGCGACCATCGAGGGCCGGCTCCCGGACCCCTTCGGCGCCAAGGAGCGCGTCGGCATCAGCGCCCGCGGCCAGCTCAACCGCATGGACTGGGGCCTCAACTGGAACGGCGTCGCCGGGACGGTTCCGTTCGCGAGCCACACGATCAAGCTCGAGGTCGACGCCGAGATCGTCGTCAAGGTCGAGGAGCTCGCGCAGACTTCCTAAACGATTCCTCCCACAGGAGGGGACCCGACAAGCGGGCCCCCTCCTCGTCCTTCTATATATGCAGCACAGGAAATAGGATTACCCAGTGGCCAAACTCAGCAGCGCCAAAGCCGAACAGGTGTGGGAGGGCATTCTTCGCGCCCACTGCTCCATGACGGCCGCGATCGAGAAGGACATGCTGCCCAAGACGGGCATCCCGCTCGGCTGGTACCAGGTCCTCGCCCACCTCAGCCACGCCCCCGGCTCGATGCTCCGCTTCCAGGACCTCGCGCGCTTCGCCGGCATCACGGACAGCGGCGCCTCGCGCCGCCTCAACCAGATGATCAGGGCCGGCTTGATCGACCGCCATCTCTGCTCGACCGACCGGCGCGGCGTCTACGCCCACCTCACCGACAAGGGCAAGACTTCCTACACGAAGGCGCATGCGGTCTTCCTGAAGAGCCTCGACCGCAATCTCAGCAGCCACCTGCAGGCCGGCGAAGCGGACCTCGTGCACGCCGCGCTCTCGCGGCTAAGCGCGGCTGCGCTCTAAGTAGCCTCCGCTTTCCTGGCCAGGTTGGCCAGCAGCGTCCCGAACTCCTTCGAAACCTGCGGACCCATCATCCCCTGCAGGAGCGGGCCCAGCGGGCCCCTCACCTCGACCGTCTGGCTGATCTTCGTCTCGCCACCGACCGGATCGATCCGGCAGTTGAAATGAAACACAGTGCCTGGCACGACTCGAGTCTCGAGCGCGAAGAACCGGCCGGGCTGAACCTCGGTCAGCTTCATCTTGTGATGCTGGCCGGCGCGTGTGTTCATCACGCCCTCCGAGCCCTGCGTGAAGCCGCCGGTCCAATCCATCGTCGATACGTTGGGGTTCCATTCGCCCCACGTCGACATGTCAGACCAGATCTTCCACACGCGATCCGCTGACGCCGTCGACACCACCGATGTTCCGTACTCAGCCATGTTTCCCCGACATCTTATAGTCCGATCGTGACCGCCCGTCCAGTTGGCTACGGGATCGACTTCGGCACCAGCAACAGCGCCGTGGCCATCGCATACGCCGATCGAGTCGAGGTCGTGCCGCTCGGCTCGTCCAGCACCCTGCCCTCGTTCGTCTACTTGCATCGCGCCGGCAGGCGGGGCGCGGGCGACGAGGCGGTGAAGACCTTCCTCAAGTCGGGCCACGAGAAGACCGATTGCTGGAACTGCTCGCTCGCGCCCTATGGGTGGGACACCGACTGCCGCCAGTACCGCAAGGGCGGCGGCTGCAACGACGCGCGCCTGCTGTCCGGCGTGAAGCATGAGCTGGCCAAGCTCGGTTTCTCGGGCACCAACAGCTGGGCGACGGACTTCAGCGTCGGATCGCTCGTCGGCGTCGTGTTGAAGCGACTCAAGGCGGAGGCCGACGCGAAGGCCGGCGACGCCGCCACCTCGGTCGTGCTCGGACACCCCGTCGTCTTCGCGGGCGCCGACCCCGCCGACCGCGCCGCTTCCGATGCCGAGGCGTTCCGCAGGCTCGAGCGCGCGGCGATCGAGGCCGGATTCACTGAGGTCGCGTTTCTTCCCGAGCCCACCGCCGCCGTCATCGGCGAGCCGACGCACCGTGGCGTCGAGGTCGCCGTGGACTTCGGCGGCGGCACCTTCGACGTGGCAGTGATGGACTCGCGTGACGGCGAGCCGCGCATCGCATCCACGGCGGGCGTCGCGGTCGGCGGCGAGATGCTCGACGGCGTCCTCTTCGAGACCAGCGTCGGCCCGGCACTTGGCCTCGAGGCGCTTCCCAACTGGCTCTTCAACGAGCTCCGCACCGCGAGCTCGGTGCGACTGCTCATGGCCGACCCCGGCATTCCTTCGATCCTCGCTCGCCTCGGCGGCACGCCGGCCGCGCTCGTCCACGCGCTGCTCTACGACGGCCATGCCTACGACTTCTACAAGTCGATCGAGTCGGCCAAGATCGCCCTCTCGGACTCAGACGAGACCGAGCTTCGGTTCGCGCCTCTCGGCCTAAAGATCACCCTCCGGCGCACGGCGTTCGAATCGATGATCCGGCCCGAGCTCGACCTCGTCCGCGCAGCGATCACCAGAGCGCTCGACTCCGCAAACGTCACGCCAAACGACGTCGGCCGCGTGCTGCTCACCGGCGGCTCGGCTTACATCCCGGCATTCCGCGCGGACCTCACGGACATGTTCGGCGCGCAGCAACTCGAACAGCGGGACGCATTCACCGCCGTCGTGCACGGTCTCGGCGTCCGCGCTCAGCAGCTGTGGGGCTCGGCGAGCGCGCTTCCTATACAGGTGGAATGACCGGACCCGATACCCTCTTAGGAATAGGCGTGAATCAGACTCGTTCTCGTCTGCTCAGTTCTGCATCCACGATGCTGGTCGCGGTCGCGGCCGCTATGTGGGCGACCGACGCCTACTTTCGGCCGGGCCTGACCAGGCAGCTCAGTGCCGGCCAGATCGTGCTCGTCGAGGACCTGCTGATCAGCATCTGCCTGGTGCCGATCCTTCTCATCAACGCCGGCTCACTCCGGCGCTTGACCGCCCGACGCTGGCTCGCCTTAGCGGCAATCGCTGTTGGCCCGCAAGCGGTGGCGACCGTCCTCTTCACGAAGGCGATCGGCTATGCATTCTCCAATCCAGCCGGGCCTCAGTTCGACGTCCTGCATGAGGTCTACCTTCTGTATCTCCTACAGCCCGTGTTCGGGCTGGCATTCGCGCGCATCTTCTTGGGCGAGCGGCGCCGTCGCGCCTTCTGGCCTTTCGCCGCCACCGCGCTGATCGGCGTGTACCTGATCGTGTTTGCCGACAACCCAGCCGCGCCGTGGCAGATCAAGCACCCCGAGCTGGTGGCCGGGCTGCTGGTGCTGGGCGCGGTCATCATGTGGGCGGCCGGCACGGTACTGGGTCGGTATGCGCTGCAGGACGTCAGCTTCCCTGTGACGACTGGCATGCGCTTCTTGCTCGCGCTACCGGTGCTTTTGGTCATCGTCCTTGTCGACAAAGGCGGCGCCGCCTTCAGCGGCTACTCGGCCGATCAGATTCCAGCCTTCTTGGGCATCGTGATCGTGCCCGGCCTGCTGGCGATGCTCCTCTACTACCTCGCCCTGTCCCACACGCCGGCATCCTTAGCCACCATTGCCGAGCTCGGCTACCCGCTGGCGCTTTTCCTGATCTTCTCGCTGCCAGCTCCAGTTGGTCAGGGGACGCCCCTGCAGCCAGTAGAAGTGTTGGGCGCGGCCATTCTGGTGGTGAGTGTTGTGACGCTCAACTTTCTCAAGAGCCGGAACATCGTCGAGATTCCGCGCGAACGGCTGGCAATGCCGAGCTCCGCCGCTTAAGCCAGGACTTCGTCCGCGGCGACGGCGGCCTCGAGCGGCACCTCCGGGTGCTGCAGCACGTAGATCTCCTCGGGGCGCTCGTGGCCCTCGAGATGGCGCTTGCCGACGCTCACCAACCGGATGTCGTCGCGCAGGATGTCTGCGACGATCGAGTACGTGGTCTCCGAGACGAGCACCTGGTTGCCGACCGCGCGGCGGCGCAGCTTGGCGCAGCGGTTGACCGCGGGCGAGCGATAGTCCCGGTCCTGCGCGTCCGCTTCACCGGTCAAGACCGCCATGCGCACACTGATCTGAACCCTGTCTTTCCACGGCTCGGCAAGGATCGCCCTCTGCGCATCGAGCGCTGCGGCCACCGCGTCCGTCGCGCGCAGGAAGACCGCAAAAAAGCTGTCGCCCTCCCCGCGCTCCTTGATCACGACTCCGCCGTTGGATTCGATCGCTGCGGCGAGCAGCTGATCGTGACGGCGCATCGCCGCATACATCTGCGCCCGGCTCGCGATCCACAGGGCCGTCGATTCAACGACGTCCGTCATGAGGAACGTGACGATCCCGTCGGGCAGCGAGTTCGCGGTTTCGACCGCGATCGAGGCCGGCGGGCGCGTGCCGCGCATCGCATCCAGCTCAACTTTGGGCCCGATCATCGCCGCCACCGCGACGTACTCGTCGATCGTGTTTGCCCGCCTGAAGAAGTGGACGTTGTATGACGGCATCAAGCTCCAGGTCGCAAAGTCGGCGCCGGCCTCGACGTCGCGACACACCTCGGGCGACACCGCGAGCAGTCGCCCCAGCTTGATCGTCGACAGCTCGTCCAGGGCCAGCTCGCTCGCCACCTCTTCGCTCGTGAGCCGGCGATTCTCCTGGTCTGCGGCGACGGCCAGGCGCACCGCCTGGACGAAATTCTCGAGGTCGCCCTGTGTGTCGCGACAGCGATGCAGCTGCTCGATCGTCAGCGTGACCTCGGCGTCCGCTCCATGTGAGCCGTTGGAACCGTTGCTCTCCGCGGGGGCCCCGAACATTCCGACCACTCGTTCGAAGCTGTCCTCGACCGCGAACTCTCGCGTCGCTCGCTGATACACGTCGCCGACCACCGGCCACATCCCGGTGGCGATGAAATAGTTGGCCACCACCTGCTCGTAGAGCCAGGCGGACGCGCCGAGGGCAAGGTCGAGGTTCAGCGCGACCTGCAGGAAATCGACCGTGATCCGGTACAGCTCCTGCACGAATACAAGCGCGCCCGTGCCGGTGACCTTGATCTCGCGGTCCAACCCGAGCGAGGGATTGTGCTTGGCGGTGCCGTCGGTGTACGTGAACGCCTCGACCGCCACGAGCTCGCCATGGTTGCGCAGCTTGATGCGGGTCTGCGATACGCGAGGTCCCGGACCGCCGACGTCCCCGGTGTCCGCCACGTGCACGTGGCCGCCCAGCCCCCAGGCCCTCTGGATGGGCGCGCGCAGGTCGGACACGAGCGAGTAGCAGCGCTGGATGAAGCCCAATGCTTCTTTCCCGGCTGCCGTGTCGTAGCGATCCTGCCGGACCGCGCGCAGGTCTCCCTCCCAGGCGGCGGTGATCGCTCCCCTCAACCCAACGATGCCTGGCTGCACGGCTCCAAAGAGTAGCCCCCCCGAGTCGGCTTAAGCTTCAATAACGAGATGAGCGAAAGCAGGTCCGACGGGCACGCGATCGAGACCATGCAGGTCGAGGAGCGGCGCTACCCGCCAGATCCCGAGTTCACCCGCCAGGCCAACGCACAACCGGACATCTACGAACGCGGGTTCGACGAGTTCTGGACCGAGGAATCCAGACGGATCTCGTGGTTCGAGCCCTGGAAGCAGCTCTACGAGTGGAAGCCGCCATATGCGAAGTGGTACATCGGCGGCCAGCTCAACGTTTGCTACAACTGCGTCGACCGCCACGTCGAGCGCGGCGGCAAGGACAGGGTCGCTTACTTCTGGGAGGGCGAGCCTGAGGGCGACCGGCGTCAGATCACGTTCGGCGAACTGCAGCGCGAGGTGGTCCGGTTTGCCAATGGGCTAAAGAAGCTGGGTGTCAAGAAGGGCACACACATCGGGATCTACATGGGCATGATTCCCGAGCTGGCCGTCGCGATGCTCGCGTGCAGCCGCATTGGCGCTCCCTTCACCGTGGTGTTCGGAGGGTTCAGCGGCGAGTCTCTTTCGGGGCGCATGGACGACATGCAGTGCGAGGTCCTCATCACGCAGGACGAGGGCTGGCGGCGCGGCAATCGCGTCCCGCTGAAGGCCAACGCCGACTCCGCTATGGACGCCTCGCCAACAGTCAAGACCTGCCTCGTCGTCAAGCGGACGGGCGGCGACATCGTGATGAAGCAGGGCCGCGACCTTTGGGCCCACGACGTGCTGAAGGACGTCAGCGACGAACCCATGTCATGCCCGTGCGAGCCGATGGACTCGGAAGACCTTCTCTACCTGCTCTACACCAGCGGCACGACGGCCAAGCCCAAGGGCATCATCCACACCACCGCCGGCTATCTGGTCGGCGTGGCGACGACCCACCACTACATCTTCGACGTCAAGAGAGACTCGGTGTACTGGTGCGCGGCGGACATCGGGTGGGTGACCGGCCACAGCTACATCGTCTTCGGCCCCCTGGCCAACGGCACCACCGGCATCATCTACGAGGGCACGCCAGACTTCCCCGACAAGGACCGCTGGTGGAAGATCGTCGAGCGCTACAAGCCCGACATCCTTTACACCGCGCCGACCACCATCCGGACCCACATGAAGTGGGGCCCTGAGTACGCGGCGAAGCACGACCTCAGCTCACTCAGAGTGCTCGGCTCCGTCGGCGAGCCGATCAACCCGGAAGCGTGGGTGTGGTACCGGGAGCACATCGGCGGAAACCGCACGCCGGTCGTCGACACGTGGTGGCAGACGGAGACGGGAATGATCCTGATCACGCCGCTGCCCGGCATCACCACGCTCAAGCCCGGCTCCGCGACCAAGCCCTTCCCCACGATCGACGCGGCCGTCTACAACGACGCCGGCAAGGAGGTCCCACCTGGCGGCGGCGGCTATCTCGTCATCCGCAAGCCGTGGCCCGCCATGCTGCGCGGCATCTACGGTGATCCTGGGCGCTACGAGAAGACCTACTGGAGCCGCTGGAAGGACACCTACTTCGTCGGCGACGGTGCGCGCATCGACGAGGATGGCGACTTCTGGCTCCTGGGCCGCGTCGACGACGTGATGAACGTCTCCGGCCACCGGATCTCGACCACCGAGGTCGAGAGCGCGCTCGTGAGCCACCCGGCGGTGGCCGAGGCCGCCGTGGCGGGCCGCAACGACGCGCAGACCGGGCAGGCGATCGTAGCCTTCGTCACGCTCAAAGGCGGCCATGAAGGTTCGCCCGAGATGCTGCACGAGCTGCGCGACCACGTCGGCAAGGTGATCGGCAAGTTCGCCGCCCCGGCCAACATCGTGTTCACGCCGGAGCTGCCCAAGACCCGTTCGGGCAAGATCATGCGCAGGCTCTTGCGCGACGTGTCCGAGAACCGCCCGCTCGGTGACACCACCACGCTGGCCGATCCCACCGTGGTGGCCGAGCTCGTCCGGCGCGGCAAGGAAGACGCAGGCAAGGACGAGTCCTAGCTCACGCCTGATGTCGAGAACGGCCTGACTGCTCCGACTCAGGGGTAAGAGCGCCCGATGGTGGCGCCAGTTCAAAGGAAGTGACGAGATGAAGTACATGATCATGACGTTCGGCTCCGCGGAGGCTGGACTGGAGACGATGGGCAAGGAGTGGATGCTCGAGATGATCCAGTTCATGCGCAAGCTCGACGACGACCTCAGGAAATCCGGTGAGCTCGTCAGCGCCGAGGGCCTCGCGGACGGCAGCCAGGCGAAGACGGTCAGGTTCCAGAATGGGATCCCAGTCCCCACCGATGGACCCTATGCCGAGTCGAAGGAATCGCTCGTCGGCTACTGGATCGTCGACGTCGAGAGCGAGGAGCGCGCCCTCGAGATCGCGTCGCGGATCGTCGCCTTCGTCAAGGTGCCCATCGAGGTGCGCCGCGTGATGGACGCTCCGCCCGAGTTCTGAGCTTGGAACCACCGGACATCGAGGACCTGCTGCGTGAGCTCGCGCCGCAGGTCCTGGGCGCGCTCGTGCGGAGACATGGGCAGTTCGACGCCTGCGAGGACGCGGTGCAGGAGGCGCTGCTCTCCGCCGCTCGTCAGTGGCCGGACGGGGGTGTACCCGACCACCCACAGTCATGGCTCTTGACCGTGGCCTCGCGACGATTGGTCGACGAGTGGCGCAGCGAGGGCGCGCGGCGCCGGCGCGAAGAAACCGCCGCGACCCTGGACGCGCCCGCGCTTGGTCTCGTCACCGAACGGGACGACACGCTCACTCTCCTTTTCCTCTGCTGCCATCCATCACTTTCCGCGCCCTCTCAGCTGGCCCTCACGTTGCGGGCGATCGGCGGGCTCACCACCGCAGAGATCGCTAAAGCATTCCTGGTTCCGGAAGCGACAATGGCCCAGCGCATCAGCCGCGCCAAGGAGAGCATCCGCAACGCCGGCATGCGATTCGAGCTTCCGCCCGAATCGGAACGTCCCGATCGACTTCGCGTGGTGATGCAGGTGCTCTATCTCGTGTTCAACGAGGGATACCTGGCGAGCGCGGGACCCACGCTGAGTCGAGCCGACCTCACGACGGAGGCGATCCGGCTGACGCGCATGCTTCAGCTGCTCGTGCCGGCGGAGGGTGAGGTCGCCGGCCTGCTCGCCCTCATGCTGCTGACCGACGCACGGCGCGCCGCGCGAACAACAGCGGATGGCTCGATCGTTCCCCTTGACGAGCAGCGGCGCGACCTCTGGAACGCGACGCAGATCTCCGAGGGCGTCGCGCTTCTAACCCGGACGCTGGGCACGGTGCCCGTCGGTCCGTACCAGCTGCAGGCGGCGATCGCCGCGGTGCACGATGAAGCACCCAGCGCCGCGGAAACGGATTGGCGGCAGATCCTCGCGTTGTACGAGGTGCTCGAGCGCGTGTCACCTGGCCCTGTCGTCACCCTCAATCGCGCAGTCGCGGTGGCGATGGTCCACGGACCGAGAGCCGGCCTTGCGGTGGTCGGAACTCTCGATGATGACGATCGCATGGCCCACAACCACCGCCTCGAAGCGGTGCGCGGGCACCTGCTCGAGCTCGCAGGAGAACTCACCGCCGCGCGAAATTCATACCAGCGCGCGGCGCGAATGACCGCCAGCCTCCCCGAGCAGCGATACCTGGCGCTGCGTGCCGCCCGACTGGCGGATTAGCTCAAACTTCCCACCCAGTGACAATCGACGCCCCCGCCCGCGAAGAGGAGACCCCGGCACCCGAGCTTCCCGCGCCGGCGCGACCGCGCACCCGCCGGCCCCGCCGCCGCCTCGGCACAATCAACGTCCTCGCCGCAACACTCCTCTCCGCCGCCGTGCTCTACGCCGCCTTCTTCGGCGCTGGCCCTCTGCCCTCCCTCGGCCCCACATTCAATCCGACCACCGGCGCGTGGACGATGGCGGCCGACGCCTCCATCAGCAGCGAGACCTTGCGCATCGCCGGTCTCGAGAAGCCCGTGACAGTCACGCTCGAGAGCGACGGCACCGCGCACATCGTGGCGCAGACCGACCACGACCTCTTCCTCGCCACTGGCTACGTGCACGCACGTTTCCGCCTCTTCCAGATGGACCTGCTGCGCCGGCAAGGCGAGGGCCGCCTGTCGGAGATCGTCGGAAAGGTCGCGCTCGACAGCGATCGCTTCGAGCTGCAGCTCGGCCTGCTTCGCACGGCCGAGCTGGAGTGGAAGCAGCTGACGCCCGACAGTCGGTCGCGCCAGGCCATCCTCGCCTACACGCAGGGCGTGAACGACCGCATCACGCAGGGCGAGAACGAGCACCAGCTGCCCGCGATGTTCACGCTGCTCGGCTATCAGCCCAAGCCGTGGACGCCCATCGACTCGCTCATCGTCAAGGGCGACCTGACCCAGACGCTCAACTTCACCGACACGCCGCTGGTGATGGCGCTGCTCCAGCGGTCGCTCGGCGCCGACGTGCTGGCACAGTGGTTTCCCATCCTCCCCCCGAACCCCCAGTCGCCGTACGACCCGCCTCCCTACCCGAGCTTCCAAACCCCGACCACCATCGCGGCGATGTCGCACGTCACCGACGTGCAAGCGGCCGCCGCGGCCGCCCTATATCAAAGACTCGAGTCCCTACCCGCGGGCCTCATCGCCACCGGCGGCGCGAGCAACAACTGGGCCGTCGCCAGCGCCAAGAGCGCAAGCGGCGGCGCGCTTCTCGCGGGCGATCCTCACCTCCACCTGACACTGCCGGCGATCTGGTTCCAGCTCACGATGGACTCACCCGGGTACCACGCGAGCGGCGTCAGCCTCCCGGGCACGCCCGGGGTGCTGATCGGCCACAACCAGCACATCGCATGGAGCCTGACCGACGCGCAGAACCAGCAAACCTTCTTCTATTGGGAGCAGGAGGACGCATCCCACCCGGACCAGTACTTCTGGAAGGGAGCGTGGCAGCAATACCAGACGGTGAGCTACGACATTCCGGTGCAGGGCGGCCCGACGGACCACCTCACAGTCAAGCTCAGCAAGCACGGACCGGTCATCAGCCAACGGGGCCTGACGACCTCGGTGTGGTGGGCGGGCAACATCCCGTCTAACGACTTCGAGGTGCTGCTCGCCATCGACCAGGCGAGCGACTGGCAGTCGTTCCGCAACGCGCTGCGCGGCTGGTACTCGCCGACGCACAACTTCGTATACGCCGACGACAAGGGCAACATCGGGCTGATCTCGGCCGGGTACTACCCGCAGGTGGCCGGCAGCGGGCAGTGGCTGCCGATGCTCGGGACAGGTGACCAGGACGTCTACGGGACGATCCCGTTCGACGCCATCCCGCAGGTCTACAACCCGCCGGGCGGCATCGTCTGGTCCGCCAACCAGCGCCAGGTCGGCGATACATATCCCTACTACATCGGCACCGCCTCGAACTTCTTCGACCCCGGCTACCGCGCCAACGAGATCCACCGCGTGCTGAGCCAGGACAAGAAGTTCACGGCCGCGGACATGGCCGCGCTGCAGACCGACACCCGCGATTACCTGGCTTCAGAGATCGTTCCGATCCTTCTCAAATCGTTGCCGAGCTCGCCGGCCAAAGACCTCCTGGCCAGCTGGGACTACCGGATGGAGACGAGCTCCGCCGCCGCCACCATCTGGTGGAACTTCTGGCAGACCTATCTGGCGCAGAGCTTTGACCCCTGGTGGACGGCCAAGAACATCGCCGTCGACCGGTCCGAGCAGAGCGAAGGGCTCGCCCAGGAGAAGCTGAACAACGCGCTCGGTCAGTACCTGGAAGCCGTGACGCTGCGCGGGGAAACGGTCTGCCCGCCGGCGAGCGGGTGCGCGAGCCTTGATCAGGCGACTGTTTTTCACAACGCCTTGACCACGACCGTGACGAACCTCACCAAGCAGCTAGGCTCCGACCCGTCCACCTGGACATGGGGCCGAGTCCACCAGCGCGAGCTCGTCAACCTGTCGGTCAAAGGTCTCAGCTACGGACCCGTACCAGACCGGGGCGACGCCAATACGCCACTCGCCGCGCGCGACTTCCTGTCCACCCATGGGCCGAGCTGGCGCATGGTCGTCGACTGGGGCGCCGGCACCTTCCAGGGCATCTACCCGGGCGGCCAGAGCGAAAACCCTGCTTCGGCGTGGTACGCGAACCGCGTCGGCACCTGGTTTAACGGCCAGTACGCCCCGATGCTGACGGCCGACCAGGCCGCTTCATCGAGCGGCGCCAAGGCGTGGAGCCTGCACCCGTGAGGACGGTGGCAGCGCTCATCCTGGGCGTGCTCATCTCGGTGGGCTGCGTGCTGCTGGAGGCATGGTGGGCGCCATTCCTCGTGGGAGTCCTGTTCGGGGCTGTCGAGCCACGGGCCCGTTTCGCCATCCCCGGAGGAGCCTTGATCGGCCTGGCCGGGTGGGGGATTCCGCTCGCCGTGGTCCAGGTCCGGTTCGGGCTTGGCCCGACCGCACAGAGCCTGGCCACGATCATGGGCTTCGCCCACCAGTCCGCGATTCCGCTCGCGCTAACCCTCGTGGTCGGCTTCCTGCTCGGGCTCACCGGCGCGTGGCTTGGCTCGGCCGGACGATCTCTCGTTGCGTCATACGCGCCCGTTGACGCAGAGCGCACCGAGTGATAGCTTCGGCGCGACTTCTGTAACAAACGTTTCGTGCGGTCACAGGCAACTGTGAAGGAGGGGACGCACTTGCAGGATCAAGCCCAACATGCCGACGTTCAGGACCTCGCGAGGTTCGGCTACAAGCAGGAGCTCAGGCGAGCGCTGGGGGTCTACTCCAGCTTCGCGGTCGCCTTCTCCTACATCTCGCCTTCGACCGGAATCTTCACTCTCTACTTCCTCGGTCTCGGCCTTGGCGGCCCGGCCTTCTTCTGGTCCTGGCCGATCGTCATCATCGGACAGCTGCTCGTCGGCCTCAACTTCGCCGAGGTCAGCGCCCACTTCCCGGTGGCTGGGTCGGTATATCAGTGGACCAAGTACCTGGCCGGCAGGCACTACGCCTGGTTCACCGGTTGGACTTACCTCTTCGCCGGCATCCTGACGGTCGCGTCGGTCTGCGCCACCGTTCCGCTCGCCTTGATTCCATTCCTGCAGGGGCTTGGGCTCCCGCTTGACGTGACGTCGCTGAACCAGCAGCGCACCGTCGCGGTCATCGTCCTGATCAGCACCACGCTGCTCAGCATCTTTGGCGTGAGATTGGTTGCCCTGATCAACAACACCGGCGTGGTGTTCGAGATCCTGGGCATGGTCGTCTTCGCGCTGATCTTGCTGCTCTTCTACCACCACCAAGACGCTGGCGTCGTCTTCAACGGCCACCAGCTGACCGCCGGCGGCGCCAACGGCCTCGGCACCTTCATGGCCGCGATGTTCATGTCTTTGTTCGTGGTCTACGGATTCGACACTGCGAGCACCCTCGCCGAGGAGACGAAGAACCCGCGACGTGAGGCGCCACGCGCGGTCATCTGGGCGATCATCGGTGCCGCGGTCATCGGCGCGGTCTTCCTCTTCGCGACGATCATCGCCATCCCCGGCGATGTCGACAAGTTTGTCGCTTCGACCGCTGCAGGCACCGTCTTCCCGCCCGTCGCCATCATCCAGGCGAACTTCCCCGGCTGGGCAGCCAACGTCTACTACCTGGTGGTGTCGGCTGCGGTTTACGTCTGCTGCCTGGCCATCCAGACCGCAACCATCCGGCTCGCCTTCGGCATGGCGCGTGACGGCAAGCTTCCGCTGGGGAAGTACTTCAACAACGTCAATCCGTCCTTGCACACGCCGGTCGGCACGTGCATCGTGATCGGCGTTCTGGCGGGGATCCCGTTCCTCTACTACGCCGGCGCCGGTCTCATCGCCATCTCCGCCACCGGCATGATCTACATCGCGTACATGCTCGGCAACATCGCCATCCTGCGGGCTCGCATGAAGGGCTGGCCGAAGGATAACGCGCCGTTCAAGCTGGGGCAGTGGGGCACCATCATCAACGGGCTCGCCCTGGTGTGGGGCGGCAGCATGATCGTCAACTTTCTGTGGCCGCGGTCGGTTGGTAGCTGCTCGATTTGCAATCCTCCGCTGAGCGCGCTGCCGAACATCAACCTCGGCACCTCCATCGGCAGCGTCCCCATCTTCGAGGCGACGCTCGGAGTCATCCTGATCGTGGGCGCCATCTACTACTTCATCGCCCAACGCAACGCGCCGGACGCAACACCGGTCCAACCGGCCTCATCCACGGCCTAGGGAACCCATCGGAGGGAGAGGGGAACGGTCCCCTCTCCCCTTCAGGGGAGAGGGGCGCGGAAGAAGGTTGAAGTCTCACGCGCGCGCCGTTGTGATCGGTGGAGGAGTCGGCGGGGCGGCGATCCTCTACTGGCTCACCCGCCTGGGCTGGACCGAGGTCGTCCTCGTCGAGCGTGCGCGAGTCACCAGCGGCTCGACTTTCCACTCCGCCGGCCTGGTCGGCCAGCTGCGCGGCTCGCTCAGCCTGACGCAGATGATGATGAACTCGGTCGAGCTGTACAGATCGCTGGGCAAGGAGGTCGGCCTCGAGACCGGCTGGCACGAGGTCGGATCGCTGCGCCTGGCCTCGAGCCAGGAGCGCATGGAGGAGCTGTCCCGCCAGGCCGGCTGGGCCAAGACCTTCGGCCTGCCCCTGGAGCTCGTCTCCGCTCAAGAGGCCCAGCGCATGTTCCCGCCGATGTCCATCGACGGCGTCCTCGGCGCGGCCTTCCTCCCGACCGACGGCTACATCGACCCGAGCCAGCTCACCTTCGCCCTCGTCGAAGGCGCACGCCGCCGCGGCGCCGAGATCTGCGAGGAAACACGCGTCACGGGCATCGAGGTCGTAGGCGGCCGCGTAAAACGCGTCATCACGGACAAGGGCGACATCGACACCGATCTCGTGGTCAACGCGGGCGGCATGTTCGCCCCGGAGATCGGCCGCCTCGTGGGCGTCACCGTGCCGCTGATCCCGATGGCGCACGAGTACCTGATCACCAAGCCGTCCGGCCTCCCCCTCGACATGCCGACCATGCGCGACCCTTCGCTCCTGGTCTACTACCGGCCCGAGTCGGGAGGTTTGATCATGGGCGGCTACGAGCGGGACCCCGCGCCCTGGGGCCTCGAGGGCATCGCGCCGGATTTCAACGGCAAGCTCCTCGAGCCCGACTGGGACCGCTTCGAGCCGCTGATGACGAACGCGATCGTGCGGACTCCGTCGATCAAGGACGCCCAGGTCGTCCGCCTGGTCAATGGGCCCGAGGCGTTCACCCCCGACAACGAGTTCATCCTCGGTCCCACCGAGGTCCGCGGCTTCTGGGTCGCCGCCGGGTTCTGCGCGCACGGTCTGGCAGGCGCGGGCGGAATGGGCCGCCTGGTCGCCGAGTGGATCGTCGATGGTCGCCCCGGGCTCGATACGTGGGAGATGGACTCGCGCCGCTTCGGCCGCCACTACATCAGCCGCGAGTACACGCTGGCCCGCACGCGCGAGGTGTACTCGACCTACTACGACGTCAAGTACCCCGGGCACGAGCGGAGCGCCGGGCGCCCGCTGCGCCTCTCGCCCGTCTACCCGAGGCTCTCCGAGCTGGGTGCGGCGTTTGGCGAGAAGTCGGGCTGGGAGCGCGCCAACTGGTTCGAGCCGAACGGTGCTCGGGGCGATGAGTCGCTGCGGCCGCGCGGCTGGGCCGGCCGCCTCTGGTCGCCCGCGGTCGGCGCGGAGCACAAGGCATGCCGCGAAGCCGCCGCGATCTTCGACTTCACCTCGTTCGCGAAGATCGAGGTCCGCGGGCAAGGCGCCGCTGCGTTCCTGGAGGGCCTTACCGACAACCGGGTCGCGCGTGCGGTCGGCGCGCTCACATACACGCAGATGCTCAACGAAGGCGGCGGCATCGAGTGTGACTTCACCGTCACGCGCCTGGCCGAAGACCGCTTCCGCGTCATCACCGGCACCGCATTCGGCCAGCACGACCTGTTCTGGATCAGGGACCACGCGCCGGAGGATGGATCGGTGCAGGTTGAGGACATGACGTCGGCGTATGCGTGCATTGGTTTGTGGGGGCCGGCCGCCCGCGACATCCTCCAGCCGCTCACCACGACCCACATCGACAACCAAGCATTCACCTTCATGACCGCGCAGCAGCTCGCGATCGGCTCCGTGCCGTGCCTCGCCCTTCGCGTCACGTACGTCGGCGAACTCGGTTGGGAGCTCTACTGCCCGTCGGAGTTCGGCCTCCGGCTGTGGGACACAATCTGGGAATCGGGGCAAAACAAAGGACTTGTTGCGGGCGGCTACAAGGCGGTCGAGTCGCTTCGCCTGGAGAAGGGCTACCGGGCGTGGGCTTCCGATATCAGTCCCGAATCAGACCCCTACCAGGCCGGGCTTGGGTTCTGCGTCAAGCTCGACAAGGGCGAGTTCATCGGGCGCTCCGCGCTTTTGAAGAAGCGCGAGTCCCCGGCCGAGACAAAGCTCGCGTGCCTCGTGCTCGACGACCCGCGCTCGGTGGCGCTCGGCTCGGAACCGGTGCGCATCGACGGCAAGGTAACGGGGCGAGTCACCAGCGGCGGATACGGCTACACGGTCGAGAAGTCGATCGCGTACGCGTACGTGCCGTCGAGCGCCGCAGTCGGCACGCCGGTCGAGGTCGAGATCTTCGGCACGTGGGTCCCAGGCGAGATCGCGAAAGACCCGCTCTACGACCCCACTGGAGAAAAGATCCGGCGCTAGGGGATCAGCTGATGATCCCGTGCCTTGCGTTCCAACGCCTGGCCCCCTGATACGCATCGATCATGCCCCAGATCCAGGCGCCGACGACAAGCAGGAATCCGATCAAAAAAATGGCTGTCGCCCATCCAACTATGTAGAGGAGCAGGATGGCGATCCCGGTGCCGACATCCCCATTGATCATCGACCCGACGCCCGGAATAAAGAAAGACACGATCAGGCTCACCGCGGGATTCTTCGGCGCCACGACCATCATCCCGGGTTGACCTACAGGAGCCATGTAAGCGGGTGCTGCGGATGGCGCGGGCGTGTTCGGAACCCACTGCCGGCCATTCCACCACCAGCGACCATCGGGCGAAACCTGCCCAGAACCCTGGCTTGGTGGCAGCTGCGCCATTGCATGCGCATCTTGTGCTTCAGCCACCGAGAGGTCAAGCAATACGCTCAGGCAATAGCGCATCTCAGGGTTAAGCTGTCAAACGATCACTCGGGAGGGTCATCTGAGCCATCCAGCAGGTTTCGACGTTGTCGTCGTCGGGGCAGGTGCCGCCGGCTGCGTTGTCGCTGGACGGCTGTCTGAATCCGACTCGCGATCGGTCTTGCTGCTCGAAGCCGGCCCCGACCTGAGGGCCCCGCTTCCCGATGTCCTTCGGGACGGCTGGAACATCACGCGACAGTTCGATTGGGGCTACAGCTCGGAGCCGGACGAGCTTGGCGCGGTGCAGCCCCTGCGCCGAGGCAAGCTGGTCGGCGGGACGGCGTGGTACACGCGGTACGCGCTTCGGGGATCAGACGCCGGCTACGACGAATGGGCTGCGCTTGGCAATCCGGGCTGGACCTTCCAGGACATGCTGCCGTACCTCAAGCGAATCGAGAACGATCTCGATTTCGGCCACCAGCCATGGCATGGGGATAGTGGACCGATCCCGATCACGCGCTACGCCGAGCTCGCGTCCACCGAGATCGGAGACGCGACGCTCCGCGCATACGAGGGTGTGGGCTTCCCGACCGTCGACGATCACAATCGCCCCGGCGCCGTTGGCGCCGGTCGGATGCCCATGAGCTCGCGCCAGGGCTTGCGTGTGACCACGGCGCAGGCATATCTGCCGGCTGCAAGCGAACGCCGGAGCCTCACGATCAATCCTGACCGCCAGGTCGCCGAAGTCATCTTCGATGGATTGCGGGCCGTGGGTGTCAGGCTCCTCGACGGCACCCTCATCCGCGCAGGATGTGTAGTGCTCTCAGCCGGAACCTACGGCAGCCCATCCATCCTCATGCGATCAGGCATCGGACCGGAAGAGCACCTGCGCTCGGTCGGAATTCCAGTTCGGAGCGCCCTCAAGGGAGTTGGGGAGAACCTCGGCTCGGACACCGGTGTCGACGTCGACTGCGGCTATCGAGGCTCGGCTCGCACTGCGCCGCACTTTCGCTACGTCGCCACGTTTCGGAGCAGCGAATCCTCCAGCGACGCGCCGCCCGATCTCATGCTGTGGCCGGCCGACCCCTACGGCGATCCGACGATGTTCACGATCGACGCGCTGCTTCTCAAGCCGCGCTCGCGCGGCCGCCTTCAGTTGCGGTCTTCAGATCCCTCGGTCCCGCCGCGGATCGACCTGCAGGCCCTCACCGAGCTTTCTGACGTGGCGCTCCTGGCGGAGGGCTACCGCCGGGCGTATGAAGTAGCGAGCCGGCAAGAGATCCGCGCCCTGTGTCCTAATCCCCTTCCACGGGAGATACACGACGCCCGCGAGCTCATGAATTCTGTCCGGCAGAACGCCTATTCATTGCCCCATGTCTTCGGCACGTGCGCAATGGGGCCCTCACCGGACGATGGTGCTGTTGTGGATGCGTCCGGACGCGTTTACGGAACCGAGCGACTCTTCGTCGTCGACGCGTCGATCATGCCGACCGTGCCATCGGCCTTTACGCACGTTCCGACGATCGCGATCGCGGAGCGACTTTCGGAGCAGATCGCCGGTCTCCTCTGAGTTGGTACGAGTAACGCTGAGCGCCGACGCGACCCGTGCTCATATGCCCGGGATGACGGCGACGTCAGCGTTTATCACGGGCACGCGGACCCCCAACGTTTGAGCCATGACCTTCACCCCAGTTCGGGCAGGCTGAGCGGCGTCCAGTCAACTCCTCCATCGGTCGTTTCGTAGAGGGTTATGCCGGTGCTTTGCGCGCCATTTGGTACTCGCACGTACGCCCACCCCTGGGAAGGGGTCGAGAAGCTAAACCAGGGGGGCGGCCAGTCAAGCATCATCGGCGCGGGAAGACCAGCGCCCGAGGCCGGTCCGCTGCCGAACTGAGTCGTGGCCGGCGTTACATCCCAATGCCGTCCCGCGTCCGCGGTGCGCATCCACCCCCCACCAATCGGCAATCCCACCCAATGCGTCAGATCGATGTAGAACAGCGCCACGGCTTGGGTGACGTTGTGAACCTGGATCGGGCCCGACCAGTGATCTCCGCCGTCGGAGGTCGTGTACACGTAGTGGTATGAGCCGAGCATGGTTTGCTTCAGCTCCAACACTCCGTCGCGGTCGTTGAAGAACTTCACGGTCCACAGGACTGAATCGCTCGGGTCGATGCCGGGGGGACTCTGGATGCGCTGAAGCTGCCAGGTGACTCCTCCGTCGAGCGATCGGAAGAGTGGAGCAGGGCCGGCGAGGTTGCCAACGAAAGAGTTGCCAAGGATGATCCATGCGGTTGACGAGTTCTGAAACATGAGCCGGCCTGGCCCTGAGTGATCGACCCAGCCACCTGAAAATGTGATCCCCGTGACCAGGTCCAGGTTGAACTGCGCCTTGATATCAATCCTGGCGACAAGAACCCAATGAGCTCCGCTGTCGGTCGTGTGGAAGAGGTCCGCGACATTGAATGACTGCTCCTGAGAAAGCACCCACCCTTCGCGCGGGTTGAGGAAGTAGATCTCGGGCTGCAGGTTGACTTGTGAGCAGACGCCACCCTTGCAACCCGACTCGACAGCCTGACCCGTGCCCGGCGGAAGAGCACGGTCTTTCCAGGTGATCCCTTCATCCGCGCTGTAGAGAAGGGACGTTCTCGTGCCGAACTGCCCTCCGATGATCAGCAGCTCCCTGGCGTCAGGGCTGGCGATCAGGCTCCCGATTTGATCATTAGGTTTCCAGGAGTGTTGGACATTCCAGTGGAGACCACCGTCATCGGTTCGGAAGAGGACTGATGTCTGCGGTGGGCATGGCGTTGTATCGCACGGCGCGGTGGTGCTTTCGATCAGCAGTCCAACGGTGGGCGAGACAAACAACGCGTCCCTGGTAAAACACGCGCTGAAGCAAACACCCACCCCAGGCGCGGCGACCTTGAATGGTGGCGTATGCACCGGGATTGGAGCAAAGAATCTATGCAGAGCCAGAAAGGCAGCGGTCGCCGCCACCGCAACCACCAGAGCCATCACGATGGCCACCAACCTCATCGGGGGCAGCGGCCATCCGAGGCGAGACCGTTCGCGGCGCTTCCAGCGACCGGCGGTTGTGGCGTCCGCGTTCAACATCGCCATCGTTCGGGACAGCAGCAAGCGATTGGGAAAATCTGCGCCTGGATCAAACGCCCGATCCAGGTTGCGTCTCAACATCTCCTCAGCCATTCACCCTGACCTCCGAAACGCCCATCGCCGGACGCAGGCGCTTCAACGCACGATTAATTCGAGTCTTGACTCCAGCTTGGGAAATCCCCAGCGCGATCGCCACTTCGCTCAGTGGCATGTCGAGATGAAAGTGCAGCAAGATCGCTGCACGCTGGTCATGAGGTAGGCGGTTGACGGCGCGGCGGAGGTCCTCGCCCTCCAGCCACGCGCCTTCGTCGACCGGCTCCATCGCAGTCGCCTCTGGTAGTCGAACCACCTGCCACCACCGACTCCTCCGAACCTCTCTGCATTGATTCGCGACAATGCCGATGAACCACGGCTGGAACGGACTCCCTTCGCGGAGGTTGCTAAGGCGCCGCCAGGCCCGTAGGGCCGACTCCTGGAAGGCGTCCTCGGCTTCTGACCGGTCATGGAGCATGGCAAAGGCAAGCCGCGTGGCTGAGCGAATCGCGGGTTCGAGCAGGCCCTCATAAGCGCCCCGATCGCCTCCTTGGGCGCGAGCGATGAGGGCTTGCTCGGCCGGATCTTCCATTGGAGCCACTATGTTGCCTTCACCCTTACTACGGGGTAAGCCAGGCGCAGGGTGTCAGACGATCAGCGGAATAGTGCTCAGCTCCCGCCGACCGGATGTGAAGAGCGCTGGCGCGGCTCCGGCATTCAGTCAGAATCCCGGAGTGATCGCTGACGCAGAGCGCGCACTTCGCGAGGTCTTCGGCCTGGACGACTTCCGACCCGGCCAGGCCGAGGTTGTGGCGGCGATGCTTGCGAGACGCGACGTGCTCTCGGTCGCCCCCACGGGCTCCGGCAAGAGCATCAGCTACTGGGTACCGGCTGTGGTGGACGGCGGGCTAACGATGGTCGTCTCTCCGCTCATAGCGCTGATGAAGGACCAGGTCGACCGCCTCACCGAGCGCGGTGTCCCCGCCACGTTCATCAACTCGTCGGTGGAGCGGCCAGAGCAGGTCGATCGACTTCGCAAAGCAATCGCCGGCGAATACCGGCTCCTGTTTGTCGCGCCCGAGCGACTAGGCCGTCCCGGTTTCATGCAGCGGCTTGCCGAGTTCCAAGTCCAGAGGATCGTCGTCGACGAAGCGCACTGCATCTCGACCTGGGGACACGACTTCCGGCCCGACTACCGTCTGCTGTCGGCGGCGATCGCAGCGTGTGGGCGCCCGCCCGTGGCCGGATTCACCGCGACAGCCACGCCGCAAGTGCGAGCGGACATCGCAACCTCGCTGGGCCTAAACGATCCCTTCATCTCAGTCACCGGCTTCCACCGCCCGACCCTGACGCTCTCGGTAATTCGATGCCGCGGCGAGCGCGCCAAGCGCGACCAGCTGCGGCGGCTTCTCCCAGGCGCGACGCAGCGCGCGCTCATTTACGTTGGCACGGTCAAAGCGGCGGAGGAGGTGGCCGCCGAGCTGGGTGTCGCCTGTTACCACGGTCGCCAGGACGCCGAGCTGCGCCGCCGTACTCAGGAGGCCTTCACCCAGGGGCGCACGAAAGTCGTCGTCGCGACCTCCGCGTTCGGAATGGGCGTTGACATCCCCGACATTCGACGCGTGATCCACTACAACCTGCCCGGCAGCCTCGAGGCTTACTACCAGGAGGCGGGGCGGGCTGGGCGCGACGGGCAGCAGGCGGAATGCACGCTCCTCTACAGCCCGGCCGACCGCGACCTCCAGGCCTTCTTCATCGAGGAGTCGGGCCTGGAAGACGGCTCGCCGTTGAAGGACCATGCCTACGCGCGGCTGGCGCAGATGATGGCCTACGCCGAGATGCGCGACTGCAGGCACGCGCGAATCGCGGACTATTTCGGCGAGAAGGACGTGCCGCGGCGCTGCAGCGCCTGCGACAACTGCCTCGCAGAGCGGCCTCCGGAGGAGGCGGTGCCGGTCGAGGCCGTCAGTGCCGGGCTCAGAGCGATCGCGCGATTCAGCGGAAAGGTCGGACTCGCCAACGTTGCCGCGGTGCTCGGCGGCCGGCGGACCAAATGGTCGACCGCCCAATCATGGGTCGAGGAATTGCCCTTCCACGGAGCGCTGAAGAAATGGACCGACGCGAGAGTCAGGCAGCTCCTGGCCGAGCTGATCGGTGGTGGGTTCGCGCGTCAGAGCTCAGGCGAATACCCGGTCGTCGAGCTGACGCCGGCCGGCCGCGAGGCCATCTCGCGTGGGACGCCGCCGCCGCTCACGCTGCCGGGCACGGCGCGCGCTGACGCACCCGTCGAGCTGCTGGACGGCCTAAGGCGTTGGCGCCTGGAAACCGCCCGCGCCGCCGGCGTTCCCGCATATGTGGTGTTCCACGACTCGACCCTCACCGCTATCGCGGCAGCACGACCCACCAACCTGACCGACCTTCTGCGCGTTCCAGGCGTAGGAGACTCGAAGCTGCGCAAATACGGCGAAGACGTGTTGGAAGTGCTGCGAACGCCTGCGACCTAGTAAGACGCGCCCACAACCTCCTCTGGTTCCGTGAGGGTGTCAATTAAGTGTGAAACTCGCGCTGGCGGACAGACTTCGGCACCCTTAATGGCGCGCAACTGTTCTATGTGAGCGAAGTAGGAGGAAGGAGTATGGCCATCGCAGAGCATCGAGTCAGCCGTCGAGAGGCGTTGATGGGATCAGGACTCGTCGGGGCCGGGGCCTTGGCGGTTCTCATGGCCGGCTGCGGAACCGGCACAGCGCAAGGCGCCACTACGTCATCAACCGCACTGGAAGGAACGTGGCGCATAGACGTAACCCTTGACGACGGCACCAAACATCAGGGACTGATCCTGTGCACCCAGGATGGTGGCGTCAGTGTTGCAGCAACTCTCACGCCGGATTCGTTCGCGAATGGCTTCGGTGTCTGGACGCGATCGGGCAGCCAATACCTGATTACGTTTGAAGCTCTTATTGTTGCTGCGGGCGCATTTGGCGGAACCCTGCGGGTCCGCGCGACGCCAACAATCGGCCAATTGGGCGATCAACTGACTGCACAGGTCAAGTTCGATGTGCAACCACCCGGTGCATCGAGCTTCGCAACTGGCGGCGGTGCCACATGGACTGGGAGCCGGATCAAGCCACTCGCGCTCTGAAATGTCGTCACGTTACTGGGCTGCACAGTCGCCAGACAGACTTGTGGGCGCTGAGGCTAAGAGTCGACCGCCCTTAGGCGACCGGCGAAGTCACTGCTTTCGGCTCCCGGCCAGTTTTTTCCGAGAGGCCCTCGGATTCTCATCGGATAAGGTGTCGGGCTGGGCGTCGGAGGCCCACCGCCGCTTCCATTCAATGAGAACCCTGGGATTGAGAGACTCCCGACAGATCGTCTCAGAGCATCTCACGGCTTGTCAGGCCGTCTCTCCGGTATTCGGCTTATGACGCTGTCGTCTCAGCGCGTCCAAATGCCTCAACGAGTCTCCGGTGAAGCCGTCACGAAGCTGTCAAAGAGGAGCTGGTCTAGCGCGGCCTGGCGGGGGTCGGGTTGCAGCGCGCTTCCTGCCAGGCGCCGTTTTTCTCGAGCAGGTGCCGCAGGGCGCGGCGTAGCTCGGCCAACTCGCCGTCGGCGAGGTGACTGCCGAAGGTCTCGTGAAGGGTGGTCCGAAAGGTCTGCTCGGCCTCGCCAAGCACCTTCCGCCCATGATCGGTGAGCTGGACGCGGACGATCCTGCGGTTCTCGCGTGGCGTCTCGCGCACTATCAGGCCGTCCTTTTCGAGCCGGTCGGCGATTCGCGTCGTTCCACTCGGGCTGCCCACCAACTGAGCCGCGATCTCGCTCATCTGGAGCGGGTGGTCGGCCGCGAGCTCCAACCGCATGAGGAGCTCGAACTCGGGCCACGAGAGGTCGGTTTCGGCGCGGAGGCGCTCGTCGATATGCGCCTGGATCACACGGAACGTTTGCTGCAGGTTGATCCAGGTAGCAACCTGGTCCTGGCTCGCCGCCTGCGACTTCAACTTCACCCCGCTCACGCTAGTTGGAATACTTCGAGTGCGCAACTTTGTTCCAACTATAGTTGCTACTACAACTATTGTGGGGAGAAGGTTCGCTATGTCTATGACCGCCACTGATTTCACGGCGCCGGCGTCCGAAGCTGAGGTCGACAAACTCGTCGCCAACCTGCGGGCGCGCAACTTTGATGTCGTCGTCGTACAGACCGCCGCCGAGGCGAAGTCCGAGGTGTTGAAGCGCATTCCTGATGGCGCCCGGATCCACTCCGGAAGGTCGAAGACGCTCGAGGACATTGGGTTGTTCGACACGCTGATGGGGTCCGACGAGTTCGACTTCGTCCGCAAGCAGACCTTGAAGCTGGATCGCATTACGCAGCGGCGCGAGATGGTGAGACTCGGCGCGACTCCGGACCTGATGATCAACAGTGTCCAGGCGGTCACCGAGGCCGGCCAGATGGTCTTCGCGTCCGCCAGCGGAAGCCAGATCGGCGCCATCTCTGCTGGAGGGGAGAAGCTGATCCTGGTCGTCGGCAGTCAGAAGATCGTGCCCAACCTGGACGATGCATTCCAGCGAATCCAGGAGCATGTCCTCCCGTACGAGGACGCTCGGCTACTC